>Ga0208375_1001081_pt1 | contig 32979 bp, 27 predicted proteins | sample RifOxyD1_FD_184038 | JGI IMG/M metagenome (GOLD analysis project Ga0208375, IMG submission 184038) | Soil microbial communities from Rifle, Colorado - Rifle Oxygen_injection D1 (SPAdes) | ecosystem: Environmental > Terrestrial > Deep subsurface > Rock core/Sediment | place: Rifle, Colorado...
CCTTCGGGCTCGGGTCGGATTTTCTGTTCTCATTTTCCACATAAATTAAGGCTAACTAAAAACCACCGGTGAAATACACCGGTGGAAAATGAGATTATATCTCTCAACAGCCATCCTTACATGGTAATTCACATTATGCTGCGCATGCCTTATAAGATAAGGATCAGTTCCAAACTTAACCCCTTCAAACACTTTTCTTAATGTATCCAGCTCTTTTTTTAAAACCCATTATCTCCGCTTACTTCTTTATCCTCTTCATCTTTACAATCCCTTCTCTCTCCATCTCCTCCAATCTTAACTTTATGAAAGCCTCTGTCTTCTTCATCTTTGGTATCACAGAAAACTCAAGGGCATTGACCCTTCTCTTTGTCTTTTCTATCTCTATCAGCAGCTTTTTCATCGCAGTCTCAACCTCTGCTGCCAGGATTATCTTCTCAACGACCTTTTCATAGGCAGAGACAGCGATATCAATTGATGCGGATGTGCTCATCAGGCTGTATCCTCTTGCCATCAGCGTCTTCTGCACCTGGCTTCCCTCAATCTTCGGCACAATCACGCCCATGATATTTTTTGTCTCTAATTTTATATTTGGAGTTTCTTTTATCGCAAGGGCGATGGATTTCAGCTTCAGGTCGCCTTCCAGAGTCCTTGCGATGTTCATCCTTGACAGCGCTTTTTTGTATTCCTCAACAAGCTCAGCCCTCACTGTCTTGGCCTTTTTGAGGATCTCAAAAAAGTCAAGGATCAGGCCGTCGCGTTTTTTCTTCAGCAGATTATAGCCTGACTGCGCTAATTTGATCTGCTTCTTCAGCTTCATTAATTCCGATCTTGTTGGTTTGACTTCAGCCATGAGGCATCATCTGTTTTGTGCAGCTATCGCTTTTTCTTCTTGGCGGTTTTTGCCTTATGCTGGATGGGATGGGGAGCCTTCTTTGGTTTCTGTGCGTTTTCTTTAATCTCTTTGCGCACTTCACGGGATTCATCTGAAGATTCTTTTTTCTCTTCCTTCTGTTCCTTCTTCCCCGCCAGCTCATCAGCGTATTTTTCCGCATTCTCATAATATTTCTCTTTGAGCTCAGGGCTTATCCTTGTGAGATCCTTCTTCGGTATTGTCCCCAGAAGATTCCATCCTATCGTGAGTGTCCTTATTATTGACCTGTCCTCGTTCCTGCCCTGCCTCACAAACTTATCTTCAAATATCTCAGCGAATTTCAGCAGCCTCTTGTCTCTTTCGCTAAGTGCCTCTTCGCCGACAATCGCAACAAGGCCCCTCAAGTCTCTTCCTTCTGCATATCCTGCATACAGCTGGTCAGAAACCTGCTTATGATCCTCTCTTGTCTTGCCTTTTCCGATGCCAAGATTCATTAATCTGGATAAGGAAGGCAGGATATCAATCGGCGGATAGACATTCTTTCTATGGAGTTCTCTTGACAGGACAATCTGCCCTTCGGTGATGTATCCTGTCAGATCGGGAATCGGATGTGTGATATCATCGCCGACCATTGTCAGTATCGGAAACTGTGTTATTGACCCTTTTCTTCCTCTGATCATTCCTGCTCGTTCATAGATTGTGGCAAGGTCTGTGTACATATACCCCGGATATCCTCTTCTTCCCGGGATCTCTTCTCTTGCTGATCCTATCTCCCTCAGTGATTCGCAGTAATTTGTCATGTCTGTCAGTATGACAAGAACATGCATATCATGCTCATATGCAAGATATTCTGCTGCTGTCAGCGCCATTTTCGGGGTGATCAGCCTCTCAACAGCCGGGTCATCTGCAAGATTCAGGAACACGACGCTTCTCTGCAGCGCGCCTGTCTCTTCAAAATCTTTTATGAAATACTGGGCCTCTTCGTTTGTTATTCCCATCGCTGCGAAGATGACGACGAAAGCCTCTTTCTGGCCTATTACCTTTGCCTGTCTTGCGATCTGCAGCGCTATCTCATTGTGCGGCAGGCCGTTTCCGGAGAAGATCGGCAGCTTCTGCCCCCTGACCAAGGTGTTTGTAGCGTCAATTGTTGATATTCCTGTCTGGATGAAATCCGCCGGAGATGCGCGTGAATACGGGTTTATCGCAGCACCTGTGATATCCATCCTCTTGTCAGGGATTATTTCCGGACCGCCGTCAATAGGCTTTCCGGCCCCGCTGAGGATCCTTCCAAGCATCTCTTTTGAGCACGAAAGCTTTATTGTTTCACCGAGGAATTTTACGCCTGTGCCTCTGTCTATCCCGCTTGTTCCCTCAAAGACCTGGACAACGACAATGTCATCGCTTGTATCCAGGACCTGGCCGTTTTTTACTGAGCCGTCCGGCAGCGCAATCTTCACCAGATCGCTGTAGCCTATGGGCTCTGTCTTTTCCACGAATATTAACGGGCCTGCGACCCTTGAAATTGTCTTGTATTCTTTCATGTTATCCACCTTGTGATTAGTTTTGTATATTTTTGTGATTTTGGCCTGATTATTATTTTTTATCTGATCATCATGATTTTGCGGTTGGCTAAAATAAACCAACAAAAAGATTAAAATCTGTTGAACTCCGCGTCCATGTCCTTTCTTACCTCTCCGAGAAGCTTTTCATGGTCTTTTGTGAATTTTGCCTCTCCTATCCTGTCCTTTGCCGCTGTCCCGAGTATGTCCTTGACTCTTGCTCCGCTGTCCAATGCCGTGTTCGCAAGCATCGCGAAGTGGGATATTATCTTCATAAGGGCATAGCTCTTCTTGAGATCGCAGAAAGTATCAATCTCATGGTATGCGTTCTGCTGCAGCAGGAACTCCCTTATCAGCCTTGCGACTTCCAATGATATCTGCTGCCTGTCCGGAAGTGAATCTGAGCCGACAAGCTGGACAATCTCCATCAGTTTTTCCTCTTCCTGCAGTGTCTTCATCATCTCATCAACCATCTTTCTCCAGTCAGCTGCGATGTTCTGCGCAAACCACGGCTCTAATCTTGCCAGATATAAGCTGTAGGATGTGAGCCAGTTTATTGACGGGAAATGCCTTCTCTGCGCAAGCTTCGCGTCAAGCGCCCAGAATGTTTTTGTGACTCTCAGCGTACCCTGTGTGACAGGCTCTGAAAAATCCCCTCCCGGAGGGCTTACTGCGCCGATCAAAGTCACAGATCCCTCTTTCTTTGTCCCTAACGGCACAACTCTTCCTGCTCTTTCATAAAATTCCGCCAGTCTTGTGGAAAGATAGGCAGGATATCCTTCTTCTCCGGGCATCTCTTCCAGCCGCGATGAAATCTCCCTCATCGCCTCTGCCCATCTTGATGTTGAGTCTGCCATCATCGCAACATCATATCCCATGTCCCTGAAATATTCTGCGATTGTTGCTCCTGTATAGACAGATGCCTCTCTTGCGGCAACAGGCATGTTTGATGTGTTTGCGATCAGTGCTGTCCTGTTCATCAGCGGCCTTCCTGTCTTTGGATCCTGGAGATGGGGGAATTCAACAAGAACTTCTGTCATCTCATTTCCTCTCTCTCCGCATCCCACATAAACGATGATATCTGCGTCGCACCATTTTGCAAGCTGCTGCTGGGATACTGTTTTTCCTGCGCCGAAAGGCCCAGGAATGGCTGCTGATCCTCCTTTTGCCAATGGAAAGAGAACATCAAATATTCTCTGTCCTGTTATCAATGGAGTTGTAGGCGCCAGCTTTTTTCTTGATTTTCTCGGTATTCTTACTGGCCATCTCTGAAACATCTTTATCTTATCTTTTCCAATCACGCAGACAGTATCATCCACTGTGAATTTGCCGGAACTGATCTCTGTTATTTTTCCTTTTATCCCTATCGGAACCATTATCTTATGCATGAAGCCGGGAGTTTCCTCAACTTCTCCGATAAAATCTCCCTCTTCGGCATTGTCTCCTTTTTTCTTCAATGGCTTAAATTCCCATTTTTTAGCATGGTCAAGGCCGGGCGCATCAACTCCTCTTTTGATGAAGTCTCCCATCTGTTTTGCGAGCACCGGCAGCGGCCTCTGGATGCCGTCGTAAATGCTTGTCAATAATCCAGGGCCAAGCTCAACAGACAGCTGTTCGCCGGTATTTTCAACAGGTTCGCCGGGCTTTATTCCGGATGTATCTTCATAGACCTGGATGATGGTCTTTTCGCCATCCAGCTGGATGACTTCGCCCATGAGGCGCTCATTTCCAACCCTGACAACATCAAACATCCTTGCATCAAGGCCCTTTGCAACGACAACAGGGCCTGCAATCCTGTAAAGTTTTCCTGTTTTTCCTTTTTTCCTTGAATCATCTGCCATCATATTCACCTTGATTAATCAGTTTTATCATCATCTGATCATTATTTTATCTACTCCATCCATTTTATTAATCCTTGCTCCACAGGTCAACACCGATTGACCTCAGTATCATCTTTCTTAATGCTTCTTGTCTTGCTTCTGTTGAGACCACGACAAATACGGGCCTGACGCTTATTTCCGCGCGCTCCCTTACCCTTTCATCCGTCTTTTCCATTGTTTTTGCGTCTGTTATGACAATCCCCACATTTTCATCTTTCATGATCTCTTCAATTTTTTTTGTCGGATCATCATCTGTTTCATACACTTTTCTTATTCCTGTAAGATGGAATCCAAGCGCAAATTCACTTCCGCCGACCACTGCAAGCTCCATTTTTTTCTCCTGTTTATTTTCTTATTTTCTTCTGGTTATGACATCCATATAACATCCATATTTTATCCGATTTAAGCTATCACCAGCTGTTTTGCCATGAAATCCTCTTCAACACCAAGCTGTTTTCCCTTGAGCAAAACTTTCAGGTTCCTTACCTCTATCTCTTTTGCAAACATATATCCTAAGATGATATCCACCGACAGCGGATTCTGGTGCAGAAGCAGGATTGCTTTGCCCAGCAGATACCTGTAAAGCATTGTTTCTGTCTCAGCGATATCCTCTCTGCTTTCTTTTTCCTTCCTCTCGTCGCCAAATGCTTTCTTATAGCCCATCCTTTTTATCCTTGAGATGAACTCATTAAGATCCTCTGTATGCACCAACAGGTTCAATGCGGCCTTATCCAAAAATTTTCCTGAATAGAGTATATGCTTCTGTATGTCTTTTCCTGAAATTTTTTCATTCTTCAGCCTGAGCATCGTTTTTATGTTCAGTATGTCTATCTCGTATCTGAGGAAATCCGCAAATAATTTTCCTTCTTCGGGGATTCCCTCCACAAAATCAAGCACATCATTGTAATAATGCCTGTCAAGCAGATTTTCAATCTCAAAGAGAGAATTCTTTTCCCTGAATGACCTTAGGGCATCATTCAAATCTGCTGTGTCTATCCCAATCCTCAGGGATTTTACCATCTCTTCTATGCTTTCTTTTTTCATAAGATTGAGCAGCTCTTCTTTTTTTATCTTTCCGACAGGCACAAGCAGGGTTTCAACATATTCATTGCCTGCTTTTGTCAGCTTTCCCCTTAGGATTGTCTTTATGTTGTGGCTGTCCATCCTTTTGAGATATGCCTCAATCAAAAGCCTTAATTCATCCGGAGAGATCCTTTTGAGCTTCTGCATTGTCTTTATGAGGTTCTTGTTCAGCGCAAGCTCAACCAGATTGACTCCGGATATTGCCATGGATAACTCATCGATCTCTTTCTTATATTCAGTCTCCTGGAGGAATTTCATCACTTCATTCACACCCATCTTAAGCAGCTTGGTGTAATCATCCCTCCTGACAAGCTTGCTTTTCATGGCGCATACTCTTGCATAAGCATACGGATATGTAGGCTCAAGATACATCTTCCTTCTGTCTTCAGTCTGTATTTTCATTTTTGCCACGGGTTATCTTTTTTCGTTTATCTGCTGTTTGTCTGCTTCTAAAGATCATCTATTTTTCTCATCTCTGCCTACCTTCATTTCTTCCATCCACATTTCTTTTTCCTGCCATTTATTTTTTTGCCATCTCTTTTTGCTCTTATCTATTTTTGAACAGGAGAGACTCTATCTTCTGCAGCTGCTTTGTTTTTATTGACCCGAGCAGCTCTTCATAGCTGTAATCCACATTTATCCTGCCGTCTCCTGTCTCTGCTATTATCCCGCCGGCAATATCCTTTTCCCTGTATTCTATCCCCGGCAGTTTTGCTATGAATTTCCTGTCTTTGCTGTTTGCATAGATTACCTTGACATCTATCTCTTTTCCTGCTGCTGCAATCAGTTTCCTGATGAAAGATTCTTTTTTGTCATCCTTCATGCCTGCAAGATCATTCTTCGCATCCTCAACAACCCCGTCTATCGCTTCCCTCTTTTTGTCAAGCAGCCTTTTTCTTGCCTCAAATTCAGCAGCCGCCTTTTCCCTCCTTTCAACTGCCTCAATCATCTTTCCGGTGCTCTCTTCGCATTGCCTCTGATAATCCTGGATCTTTTTATCGGCGTCATTCATCACAGCTTCTGCCTCTTTATGGCCTTCGCTGATCACCACTTTTGCGTCTGATTCCGCCTTCCTCAATATTTCATTTTTTACTTCTTCAAGCCCCATTGTTTCACCATGATTTGCCTTTTGCCCGATATCTTTGCCTGATGCATCCACTTAATACCCGGCCAAAGGCCTGATAAAAGCATGCAGCGCATCCATGGCATAAGAATAGGGATAAACCATTTAAGGCTTATCCTGCTAAACCTATGATCAGGATAGCTACTACTAATCCAAAGATGACAATTGTCTCGGGGATGACCGTCAATATCAATCCCTTTCCGAACAGCTGCTCTTTCTCTGCCATTGCGCCGATCGCTGCTGCGCCGATCGCCTTTTCTGCGATTGCGGTCGCAAGCGCACTTATGCCGAATGCAAGCCCTGCGCCGATGGCTATCAATCCTGTGTTTATATCTACCATTTTATTCCCTCCGTATCTTTTGTTGGATGTTTTTATTGAACATATTTTTTATTAAACATATTCTTTTTATTTAAACTTAATTACTTAATTTTAAATCTCCGCCATTGATATGGTTATTATTTATTGATATGATATCATCAATAGATATCATCAATATTATCAAATCATATTTATTATTAAATCGCTGCTATCAATCATTTTCCTCCCTTTCTCCAAACGGCCTGTATTCTATCCCTCCGCCACTGTAGAATTTTGTGAAAAATTCCACGTAATGCAGCCTTAATGAGTGCAGGAACGGCCCAATGACTCCCAATGCGATATTTATCAGATGGCCGAATATAAGTATCAATATTCCGAATAAGATATATATCCCCCCTTTTTCCATAAAGGGCATCGCAAGATTCTCATTCACGACAACAGCCAATCCGACTGAAGCAAGGCCGACTGCGCCAAGCCTCATGTATGAGAGCATATTGCTGAATATAGCAGGCAATTCAACCAGGCCCTGCACACCATCTCCAAAATATATCATCACAACACCGAGCACAAAAACAGCCCACACAACTATTGATTTAAGAGGGTATGCCCCGGTGTATCTTAGTGCAATCAATATGACTCCTGCTTCCATGACCATCCAGCTTATCTTTTCAAGGAATGCATGCTTAAACCCGCGCGCGACCCATATATTGTAAAATCCGACAAGCAGGCCAAGATTAAGATGCGCAAATCCGATCATGACCCCTACAACAAGTATGCTCAATACTTCAAAGCCAAATATATTCATTTTGCCGTGCAGCCTGTTGAATAAGCGCGGGAATTCGTACACATAAGTAATTTCCTCCCTGTTATCTTCATTTTTATCTTTATTCTCCTCTGTTTCCATCGCTTCTGCCGCGGCCTTTTCTGCTGCTTTAGGTTTCTGCGCCTCAGATTTCGGCTTTGTCTCTCCAAAGTTGGCTGCGGCTGCCCCTGTATCTGTTCCTGCATCATTTTCAGATGCTGCCTCAGATGCTACCCCAAATGCTGCCTGCGCTTCTTTTTCATGGCTGCTGCCGCCTTCTTCAAGCGCTGTTTTTTCAAGGCAGATCCCATAATTGCTGCATAGATTTTCGCCGGTTTTCTGGGAAACATATTCAAATCCGAAATATTCCCCGAAACCTGCGCCAAAACATATTGAAACCAATGAAGCCAAAATCATTATGTTGAGCAGCGCCTTGAACTGCGGCATCTTTATCCTCAGCGCAATGAACAGAAGCGAAGCCACAAGCCCATATCCTACATCCCCCAGCATTATTCCGAAGAAAATAGGGAATGTCAGGAATAATAAGATTGTCGGATCAATCTCCTTATAATTCGGCAGCTCATATAATCTTACAAAAAACTCATAGGGCTTTGTTATGAGGCTGTGCTTAAGCTTTATCGGTACAGCCTCTTTTTTTTCAGGAAGTATGCCTTCAATATATACCTTATCATCTGTCAGTTTTCGTATCTCATGCTTCAGTCTTCCAATCTCCCTTTCCGGCACCCACCCTTTTATAAGGACAGCTTTTTTTGTTGCGCCGAATCTTAGCGGAGCCTCTGCTTTTTCCGCTTCGCAGGCAAGAAGCTTTTCATTCTTTATGAGGAATTCCCTGTTTTCAGATCTTAATCTTTCAATCCTGCGCGCTGCATCATGCAGCTTCTTCTTCTGCAGGCTTAATCTTTCCACTGCATTGATCAGCTGGCTGCTTATCTTTTCCTTTGTGCTCACAGATGACATATCCAATTCAGAGAATCCTGACTGGGCCAATATTTCCAAAAATCTGCCTGCGAAATTCCTGTCAGCAAAAACCGCAATATAATTTCTTCCGCTTTCGGCATCTTCAGCCAGTGTGAGATTATACCTGTTGGTTACCCTGTCAAATTTTTCCCTTATTCCCTTCAGGCTTGGCATTGTTCCGATAAATCTTGCCAAAAGAGAGGATTCCCCCAGCACATAATTGTCAAGCTTCAGCCTCTTTGCTGTTTCCAGCACTTTTATTGCCTCATTCAGCCTGTTTATCTGCTCTTCTGCGTCTTTTTTTATCTCAATGTTTTCTGCTGCAGAAGAATGGATCCTGGCTGTCATGCTTTCTATTTCCCTGTAATCCTGTTTTGAAATCCTGTTTGAAATCCCGTTCAGCTTTGATCCGATCTTTTCTGCTGCATGCCTCTGGTGCGCTGTTTCTGAGGTTTCCTTGCTTAGATCAAGCGTAGAAATAAGCCCCCTTATCCTGACAAGATTCTCAGCAATCTTTTCAGCCCTTTCCAGAGGGGCGCATATATCCAGTTCTTCTGTCTTTTGGTGGTCAAGGATATGGCAGATGTTCAGGTCATACAGCTTTTCTATAACTTCGTCTGCATATTCTCTTGGGCATAAGATGGAAACCTTCTGCATTTTTTCCGGCTTGAACATGTTGCGATAGACCTTCCTGTTTTTATCCGCTGTTTTTTTACCTGCTTACTGGCCAATTTTTAGCTGTCAGTCCATCAGTTGCTGTTTTTCTGCTGAATCACAGGCTTTTTTCAAATTCTTTCAGCACAAATTCCTTTGCTGAGCCAGAATTCCTCTTTGCCTGGGCCTCAACCTCTGCTATCCTGCTTTGGCTTTCAGACTGTATCTTCTGCTTTATCATCTCAATCTCTTCCTTTTTTTTAGAGATGATATCCTCCTGCCGGAGGTCTATTTCCTTTTGCCTCTTATTTATATAAGAAAGAGCCTGATGCCTTGCATCTTCAATGATCTTTGACTTTGTTTCTTCAGCTTTTTTGACTGTTTCTTCAGCCTTTTTCTCGGCCTGCAATATATCCTGTATGATATGTATCAATATACTCACCTTCTGTGCGTCTCTTATCTCTCTCCACACCCCAAAAATAGAGGATTATATATAAAGTTAATCCATTTAGCCGGCTTCTAAAGCTAGTTTAAACACTAATGGCCTAATCTATACTTACCGATAAGCCCCCTTTAGAATTCTTATCTTATTTATTTGTCAGATAATCCTCTTTTCAACATTTCAAATGTCGCAATCATGGGCGATTTTTCAATGCCATACCTTCCTCTTCTAATTTGTTTTAATATTTTAAGCTTGACTAATCTGCCAATATAAGGCGGTGAAACGCCGATATTGCTTATTTCAGTGCTTTGAACTATATCCTTATCAAGCTTTGCTATTTTTACAAAAGAGATTACATCCTGGTCAGATGCTTCCGGAATTTCATGGTCCAGCCAACTTTTACCTATGTTGACTGCCTGTTCAACACTTTCTAATACTCTTTTCTCAGTTATTAAATTATTTTCAATATAACTTGCAGATGCAATACACTGCACCAGATAAGGATACCCTCCAGTCACTTTATGCACTGTTGATACTGCCTTTTTTTCCCAGCTGGTTTGTTCATTGGTTAAGGGCTTATTCAGGACTTCACCTGTTTCTTCCAGAGAAAATCGGCCTATATTAAAATTGGTTCCGGAAAATATTCTTGCAACAGGGGAATATTTATCTACTAATTTTTCTTCAAAATCCATGAATCCGCTTATTGTCAATAAAATAGGTGTATTAGATATTTCTTCTACAATTGTCTTTAATTCCCCTATCGCTTCAATTGACAAAAAATCAGCATCGTCTATTGCAATTAATATTAATCCCGCATTTCTCAAATTTTCAATATTTTCTCTCCACTGATGGTATGGGCTTGGTTTAGCCCCATCATTTGCCCTATTAAAACTGATATTAAATGCGCCTATTCCATCTATATTTTTTGCAGTGCTCTTGATTTTTTCTATAATATTGTTTCTTTTTCCAACTTGCTGTTTTAATTCTTCATTGAGAAGAATATATAATTCCTGGTCATTTGTTGTTCTTGCCAATCTCCTGCTTATGATCAGAATATCTGAAGGCTTATCTTCTGAACCGGCTACCTCACTGATTATTTTGTTGATTAAAGATGTTTTACCAACCCCCCTATGCCCGTATATAAGGATTCCACCGGATTTCCGGTGTTCTTTAGCCATGCTAATCCGCTCTCTAAGTTTTTTAAGAACATGTTCTCTGCCCCCAAAATATTCTGGTCTTGCAGGGGTTTGTGGGTCGTATGGGTTTGGCATTTTAAATTCATTAATTAAAATTGATTAACCATTTTAATAGGTTTATATTTATAAACTTTTGTATTCTTTAGTATATAAATCCACTTTCAACTAATTTAAACCAATATTCCAACAAATTTAATCGTTAATTTAATAAATACTTAAAGGTTGGAATAGCATAAAAAGGGGCAAAATGCAGAAACAGCCATTATCAAACAAAATATCCAGTGATAACAGAAGCTGGCTTATGGTTATAGTTGGGCTGTTCATCATTGGATTTATAAGCATAATTCTTGTGGGGATCATAGGATTATTCCTATCTTTCCCGTCGTCAGACATGGGCATAACAGGCAAGGGAAATATTGCAGTGATCGCTGTAGACGGGCCGATTGTAACAACAGACGGAAAGCCGTTTTCAGGCGCTGTTGCTGTCTCATCTGATGTTGTAAAGCTGATTGAGAAGGCAAAAAAAGAGGCCTCAATCAAAGGCGTGCTTTTCAGCATCAATTCTCCCGGCGGAAGCGCAGTCGCGTCGGATGAGATCTCAAATGCGATAAAAGAGCTGAGAGATGCAAATAAGACGAGCGCTGCGATGATAAGGGATATGGGCACATCCGGAGCCTATTGGATCGCTGTTTCAACTGACCATATAATAGCGCATCCTGCCTCATTCACAGGATCAATAGGGGTCATATCATCCTATGTTGAATTTGCGGACCTGTTTGAAAAATACGGATTGACATACCAGAGGCTTGTTGCCGGAGATATGAAAGATATCGGAAGCCCATACAAGCATATGGCTCCGGGCGAAGAGGCTGTTTTCCAGCAGAGCCTTGATGAGCTGCATGATGTCTTCATAAAACACATCGCAGACAGCAGAGGGATGCAGTTTGGTGATGTGAAGAATCTTGCAACAGGCGTATTTTACACAGGAACAAAAGCAAAGGATCTTGGCCTTGTTGACGAGCTTGGGAGCCGGAAGGAAGCAGAGAATTATTTCAAAAATAGGCTTAATGTGAATATAACGTTTGTGGACTATAAGAAGCCAAGGGGCTTTTTTGAAACGCTTGCAGAAGGATTGTCTGAGCAGTCATTCAGCGTCGGGCAGGGGATCGGGTATGCATTAAGGGATTCTTCGGTTGTGGATGAGATCAGTGTCAGGGTATGAAAATTGCAAGTATTGTACTCATTAATAGTTTGGGTTTACTTTTTGCTTTTCTATCTCATCAAGCCCCAATATCTTACGGAAGTAATCTTTGAAGGTATCTTTTATCGTTGCAAAATTTTCAATGTTCGGCCCGAGGTATTTTATTCTGCCCCCTCTTTGTCTTGAACTGCCGTTTTCCTCAGAAAAAGAGCTGTGAGATTTCTTAATGCCATCTATTGTTGTGCCTGTGAAATAATCTTCAACGCCAAAATAACCCATTGTCATGCAGTTGCCTGTTGTAAAAACAATTATTCTTCCGTCACCTTTCAACAAAAGAGTCTCATTATATACACTGTTTTCTCCAAGATCTTCCTTACCCAGGACATAAAGGATTTCAATGATATCTCCTTTCTGGGCATGCATCGCTCTGCAGGGAACTTCACAGCCGCGCCTGAAATACTGCATTGCTATGGGGAATTTTTCCATAAATGACAATATTCCCGGCAATCCTTCCTCTTTATCAGCATCAGAGAACTCTTTTAGTTCAAGCCTAAGATAGTCAAATTCTCTTTTCCTGTACTGCGGAACGCCGTCTATCTCTGTATTGATCTCTCCAATGATTTTATTTAATATCACTTCCAGAGGCAGAATATTGTGTTGTTTAGTGTTCATAAGCATACCTGCAAATAGGAAATAGGCAGTAATATATAAACATTTCTATTATAATTATTACTTATAAGTGGCTAAAAACAAAAGGTTTATATAGTGGTACTTCTTACTACTCGGTAGTAAGTGAGATTATGACAATATCCAATCAAACAAAAACAGGAGGAACCAAAAATGTCAGCCATAAGTGATTTTGTTTCAAGCATGGTTAATAGAGTTTCAAGCATGGCGCCAAACGGGCATCCAGTCCCGGCTGTCAAAAAGCTCAGAGATATGATGGAACTTAAATTTCCGGATGAAACCTGCAGGGATATGGTATCTGCGCTTGATGAATTCTACAGGCAGACAGGAAGCGCAGAGTTTACAGGCAGGCTTGCGGAAGATATAACCGCCAATTACACTAATCTGAAAGCAGAAAAAGACAGGACAGCAGAGGATAATAATTTCAACAGGTTAACATTTGAAGATTATTTTGCAGCTGTTTCCGGCAGGATAAGAAGCTCTCTTGCTGCGCATGCAGATAAAGATGCGGGGGAAAGGCTTGCTGAAATTGTAGAGGATAAAGTTACAGACTTCACATCGCTTGTTTATATCGGCATGGCAAATACGGGCCTTCCGCTGGGATGGGCAGCCAATACCGCAGACAATGCATCTGTTTTATACACTGAATTTGATGATAAAGAAAAGTTTATTGAAAATATGGGCAAGATTCTTTCCTGCGGCAGATCGCATCCTTTGGAAATTTCTGTCACAGAAGCCATGGGCAGCTGGTGCGAAGGGGATAAAGAGAAAGAAAAAAGGTTCATCAGCTGTACAGCCCGGGCTTTGAAAGATGAAATTGGCCTAGACCTTGCGATGGGCATCGCAGGAGAGATGCTGGATAAGGATGACAGCATGTATGGACAGGCCAAAAAAGATGTTTTGCTGGATAATGCAAATATGGCTTATGTCAGGAAAGAAATAGAGATCAATCATGAACATGGGTTTATGAGCGGGAATTATCCGCTTGTCATGACAGAAAAAGAGATGGAGGATATGCTTGAGCCATTCCGCAGAAGCATGGAAAAGTTTAAAGATTATTCAGGCGAATGCATGGCTTGGGCCAGAGATATAACAGATTCTGCACACAGGGGCAATAAGGAATATATCCAAACTCTTGGAGAACAGCATGGTGTTTTCCCGACCCAGCAGGAAGTTGATAAAATAAGATGCTGGCAAAAAGAGAGAAAAAGAGAGAATATAATCAAAGATATGAAGCAAATCTTAATTTCATGGGTGGATGATGTGACTTTTGAACTCCATGAAGCATATGATAAAAGAGGGCTGGATGATTATTTTGGGAGTTCAAGATGAAACAGAAGATCTCCGTATCCATGGAAAAGAGCATCGTTAAACAGGTAGAAGAAAGAGTAAAGGACACCATATTCCGAAATAAAAGCCATTTCATAGAATATGCTGTTGAGAAGATGCTGAACCAGGCACAGAAGGAAAGCCAGGCGCAAAAAGATGATTAAAATGCTGACAGCCTCAAGACAAATCCTGGAAAACCTGCAGACCAGATCCGGCCTGTTCACAGCTTCAGCCGGAAATGTCTCCACAGGCTACAACAAGGCATGGATCCGGGACAATATCTACGAAGCGATCGGCTTTGAGACATTCAATATAGGAAAAGCCCTCCAGGCATATCATGCATTGTTTGACATCTTTCTCAAGCACGAGTATAAGATAGACTGGGCGATAAGGGAAAAGCCGAAGCACGCCTACCAATATATACACGCAAGATACAATCCTGAGACATTTGAAGAATTCTGGGAGGAATGGGGCAACAAGCAGAATGATGCGATAGGATTATTTTTATTCAAAGTAGGGGAGCTTGCGGGAAAAAGATATCCTGTCATAAGAAATGAAGATGACCTCAGGATACTGCAGAAGCTTGTTGATTATCTCGCTTCAGTTGAATACTGGCATGACAGGGACAACGGCATATGGGAGGAAAATGAAGAGGTCCATGCGTCATCTGTCGGCGCGTGCGCTGCGGGATTAAAGATGGTCTCAGCATCTGTAAAATCCGTGAATGTTGATAAAAAGGCCATAGAATCCGGAGAGAAAGCGCTTGCATGCCTGCTGCCGAATGAATCAGAGACAAAGGATGCTGACCTCGCCCTTCTGTCGCTGATATATCCGTTCAATATCGCAACAGAAGAGCAGAGAGATGCGATCCTGGCAGATGTTGAGGAAAAATTGCTGAGAAACAGAGGGGTCATAAGATATATCGGAGATAAATATTATAATGCGCCGGAAAAGATCGGCAGTGAGGCAGAATGGTGCTTTGGCCTTCCGTGGCTTGCAATAATTTATAAACAACTTGGAAATTTCGCAAAATACAGGCATTACCTGCAGAAAACAGCCTCTGCAATCAATGAGAAAGGAGAGCTGCCTGAGCTTTATTATGCAAACACCGATAAACATAATGAAAACTCGCCTCTTGGCTGGGGCCAGGCATTATTGCTGAAGGCAATGGACTGACTGCGAAAAGAGCAAAAAGAAAAGACCAAACAGGGAAACAAGGAAAAACAAAGCCAGACAAGAAGAAAAAAAACAAGCAATACTGAGATGTGATAATATGAATAATGAATCGGAAGAATCATCCATTGAAACATCAGTCCAGAGGCTGAAGTATGATTATGGGCCTGTAACTATCATCTCTGTTTATGATTATAAGCAGAGCAGGCAGGTAAAATTATCTGTCGTGGAAGCAGCAGACAGAAAGGATCCCACCCTCTTTCATTTTGTAGTTAAGAGGCTAAGCGGCGGGCTGCTTGAGCATATGACCCACACATTTGATATTCCTTTTGAAGCGATTAAAGCGGCAAATTTTGTGCTTGAAGAGTATGGCTTATGCTTAACCAAGGATTATAACAGCATAGGAAATTCAGATGCCCTGGTTCTGGAAGATATACAGAAGCCTGGCATAAAACCGGACACATCAATGGGCAGATCATCAGGCAATGAATTGGATTGGGAACCGGATTATCTGGAAACCTCTGTATTATGCTCTGCGGATTTTGATATAACGGGCAGATTTGAAGGGATAAAGACAATGATCCCAGACCGCGCAGGAAAATCATTTCTGCCAAACTTATTTTATTTTGCCGGCATAAGCAGCAGAAAAAACAATAAAAGAGGCATAGAGGCAAGCGTGGATATGAGCATAGTCCATGACGGAGGGGATAATGAAGAAAACACACCCAGCGTCGGATATGTCCTGAAAACTTCAGAAGGAAGGGTGATAGGGCATATTGATCTTCTGATGTCTTCAGTTGGCTCAATGGCCAGGATGAAAGATGTGTTCAGGCTTTTTCTGAGCCAATACGGCGCTGATTATGATTTTAAAACCAATCAGTTAGCGCCGTACAGAGAGGCAGCCAAGGAGGAATATAAGAATTAGAATCAAAAAATCCGACCACCACCAGCCAATAGGCTGGTGGTATGCTCGCCCTTCGGGCTCGGGTCGGATTTTCTGTTCTCATTTTCCACATGAAGTAAAGCTGACTAAAAACCACCATTGAAATACACTGGTGGAAAATGAGATTTTATATATTTTATGTCAGTAGAATATGACAAAATGCAATCCATACAATGTGTGAATAAAATGCAGACAACAATCAATGATTTGAGCCTGTTCAAAGGCATGAAGGATTTTAATTATACCATCAATGTATTAGGGCATATCCTTTCTCCAAAACAGATGAAAGACCTTGTGCTGTGCGCGACAGATGAGAATGGCGGTTTGGTGGCATTCAGATTTGTTGCAGAGAACGCCAGAAGCATGCAGTATGCAGAGGCTCTTAGATATTTCATAGAAAGGGAAAATGATTCAGATAATATGCCTTATGAACAGAATGCGGTGCAGCATGTGAAAAACATATTCAGACAGTGCATAGAGAATATGGGGCTGGTGTATTCAGGAAAACAGAGTATGGGGGGAACAATATTTTATGTGACAAGAAGAAATGAAACTCTGCTTAAGGCGCTTGCAAAGCTGGACAGGCGGAAACCGCAGGATATCCTGATAGAATCTGAATTATGCGGGACTCCCGGATTTTCAGAAGGGATAAGAAGGGCTGAAGCTGCAAGAGGTGAAAAGCCCGGAAGCTCATTTGACAGGATGCTTGCAGAACAATATGCTCCTCCAACAGTGCCTCCCCATTATCTTTATGTTTCATTTCCGGCAGGGCATCTTGGAAAATATATTCCCAGATCTGTTGATGGATGGATGCAGGAGCAGAGAGAATTTATCCGCGCATTTGACAGGATGTACGGCCTTTCAATAGACCATAATTTAGTGATGAGTGAGAAGCACAGGATATGGCCGGCAGGATTACTTCAATGATTCTGCTTTCAGCTGGGTTTCTTCAAAGGACGGCTATTTGGGCAACGGAAGTGTTTTAATATATTCCGGCCTGTCAGAGGGAAATCATATAATTACTTTATCTGTCAATGACACTGAAGGGCATGTAACAAATGAGAGTGTCTTGATTGCTGTTATGCCAAGCGATAGTAAGGAAGATGGCAGCAGTGCAATAAGCAATGGTGTTGTTATTGTTTGATATAACCATAGCAAACTATAATTTATCCTTCGGCTGTTAGTTCTATTTCTCAGAAAAAATTTATTGAAAATTACAGGTAAGATTTAATTCGCTTAATTTCAGCTGGGCAATTTTCGTTACCCATCTCATCCCTGCAGTTCAGCATCAATATCTCTTGCTATCTTCTTCAGGTCATCGCATGTCCTGTTGAAATCCTTCTGTATCTCCTCAACAACAGCCTCAAGGCTTGCGACCCTGAGCATATAGCCTTCGCTTTCGTGGATGATGATGCCTGCTTCAATCAGCTTATTAAGATGATGCACCACAGTTCCGCGCGTGAGCTTTGTCCTGAAAGCGATCTCATCGCTGGAAACAGGCCTGTTCTGTTTTGCAGTCTTCAGAAGCTCAATAAAGACCCTAAAGCATGACTTATCCTTGTCCCTCAGCCCAAACAGGCCCAAAGAATCTCCAAACCACTGGAGCTTTTCGTTTACATCACTCCTTACAGGCCGCCTTATCCTTACAATAGTTATTCTCTGATGGAATATGGTTGGCATAGGCTCTCCAAACAACCATTATCCTGCTGATTTAAATAGTTTCTCAGAAAGATTTATATAGTAGTTGTTTATCTTAAATAGATTTGGTTGATTTAAAGTCAACAGAAACAATACAAATCATGTTAAGTCCAGAGGGATGCAAGATGCCGGAGCAAGCAAAAAAGGAAGCAAAAGAATACAGCGAAAAACAGGAAAAGAATATGGAAAAAAAGCAGGAGCCAAAAAAAGAATGCAAAGAGTCCGGCGAAGCGCTGAAAAAGAAAGACGAAGAAATCGCAGAGCTGATATCAACACTCCAGCACCTTCAGGCAGATTTTGAAAACTACAGGAAAAGGATTGAAAGACAGAATGAAGAATACAGGAAATTTGCAAAAAAAGACCTTATAATAAAACTACTTTCGGTCCTTGACAGCTTTGAGCTTGCGCTGAAGCATAAGCCGGAATACACGGCAAAATGCGGGGATCATGCAGGCAAAGATCACGCCAAAGGCCATACGCCAAAAGAAGACAGCGCAGAACATGGCCAATACGATCCATTCATCAAAGGGATTGAGATGATCTATGCATCGCTGTATTCGCTGCTTGAGCATGAAGGCGTTGAAAAAATAAGATCAGGGGGGATGTTTGATCCGGAGCTGCATGAAGCATTGGCAGCAGAAGAATCCGATAAAAAAGAGAATACAGTCCTCTGCGAATTTCAGTCAGGATACAGGTTGCACGGCCATGCCCTGAGGCATGCAAAAGTTAAGATTGCAAAGAAAAAGGAAGAGATAAAAAATAGGGAAGAGACAGATGAAAAATAAAAAAAAGAACAGCCCAAAAGCGCTGCCGGCAAAGATGCAGGCAGCAAAAAAAATAGGATTGACAAAAGACACTCCGCTGAAGGATGTGCTTGAGCTCGGCAAAGAATGCTCTATGTGCGGCTACTGCTGCAGGCACGGAAGCGGCTTTTTGGCGAGGGAAGACCTCCAGAAGATTGCGGATTTCCTGAAGATCACAAAAGAAGAGCTTCAGGAAAAATATCTTGATGAAGTTGAGAAATTCCATACAAAGATGCTCAGGCCAAAGACAAAGAAAGGCATGCTTGATGCGATCAAGGCTGATGCAGCCAAACTGCCGGAGATATTTTCAAAATCAAATAAATCAAGACAGGATAAGCCAGAATCACAATTCAAATCCAATCCATATCATGGTCCATGTGTGTTTTTCGATGGAACAGGGTGCAGGATCCATAAAGCCAAGCCTCTGCATTGCAGGATTGCAAGCTATAAATCTCCTTACGGAGAGGAGCTTGACTTATGGTTCACCCTGAATTATATCGTGAATGAAAACGATCCGGAATCAGTAAGGCAGTTTGATGCCTATCTGAAGAGCGGCGGGAAAACACTGCCCGGAGGAAAAACAGGGGATTTTGTAAAAGACAGAGAGAAGCTCAGGAAGATACTGGGCTTTGATATACTCAGGTAAAAAATGAGGATGAATGAAATAAAAAAGAAGTAAAAAACAAAGAAAAACAAAAATAAGAATTAAACAAAAACCAAGGGAGAATCAAAATGGCTAACACAAAAGAACATTCAAAGGAAAAAAAGATGCATTCAAAGGCAATCGGAATAGATCTGGGCACTACATTTTCCGCTGTCGCAATAATGGAGGGCGGAAAATCCGCAATAATCCATAATTCAGAGGGCGACAGGACAACACCGAGCGTTGTCACAGTAAAAGGCAGCGACATCCTTGTCGGAAAGATCGCAAGAAACCAGGCAATCATAAGCCCTGAGAACACAGTCAGAAGCATCAAGAGGCACATGGGAGACAAAAATTTTAAAATAGAGATAGAGGGAAAAGAATACACTCCGCAGGAAATCTCGGCAATGATCCTGCAGAAGATGAAAAGGGATGCAGAGGCATATCTTGGCTATCCTATCAATGATGCTGTTGTGACCGTGCCTGCATATTTTGACGACGCGCAGAGGCAGGCAACAAAAGATGCAGGAAAAATTGCAGGGCTTAATGTTTTAAGGATTGTAAATGAGCCGACAGCAGCAGCGCTTGCATACGGCCTTGACAAAGGGCATGACCACACAATACTTGTCTTTGATTTTGGCGGAGGAACATTCGATGTCTCCATACTGGAATTAGGTGAAGGAGTTTTTGAGGTTAAAGCAACAAATGGAGACACCCATCTCGGCGGAGATGACATAGATGACCTTATAATCGACTGGATTGCAGACCAGTTCAAAAAAGAATCCGGCATTGACTTAAGAAGCGACAAGGTTGCGCTGCAGAGATTAAAAGAAGCTGCAGAAAAAGCAAAGATAGAATTAAGCGCAGCCCAGACAACCCATATCAATATGCCTTACATAACTGCAGATAAGGCAGGCCCAAAGCATATCAACTACGAATTGACAAGGGCAAAATATGAATCAATGATTGCGCCTATACTGAAAAGGCTCGAAGGCCCGGCAAGACAGGCAATGAAAGACGCAGGCCTTGATTCCAGCGGAATTGACAAAGTGATATTTGTCGGCGGATCAACAAGAATCCCGGCTGTAGAGAGGCTTGTAAAAAATCTTATCGGAAAAGAAGGCGACAAATCAGTAAACCCTGATGAGGCAGTCGCTCTCGGAGCCGCGATCCAGGCAGGAATACTCGGCGGAGAAGTCAAGGACATATTATTGCTTGATGTGACTCCATTAAGCCTTGGGATTGAGACTCTCGGCGGAGTGTTCACAAAACTTATTGAGAGAAACACAACAATCCCGACAAAGAAATCACAGGTGTTCTCAACTGCAGCAGACTATCAGACAGCTGTAACAATAAATGTTCTGCAGGGCGAAAGGGCTATGGCAGCTGACAACAAAAGCCTCGGAAGATTTGATCTTGTGGGATTACCGCCCGCGCCAAGAGGAATTCCCCAGGTAGAGGTCACATTTGACATTGACGCGAACGGGATCGTAAATGTATCTGCAAAAGACCTCGGAACAGGAAAGCAGCAGCAGATCACTGTCACAGGATCAAGCAGACTAAACGAAGACGAGCTGCAAAAGATGAAAAAAGATGCAGAATCAAATGCAGAGGAAGACAGGAAGAAAAGAGAAACAGTTGAGATAATCAACCAGGCAGACACGCTGATATACACTACTGAAAAGACTATGAAAGATATGGAAGGAAAGGTTGATGAATCAAAGCTGAAGCCTCTGAAGGAAGAGATTGATGTGCTGAAAAAACTGATGGAGCCCAAAGACAAGGATGCTGATGAGATCAAAAAGCATCTGGATAAGATCAACAAGCTGTTTGAGCAGGCTGCGACAGAGCTCTACCAGAAAGCAGCCGCAGAGCGCGCAAAGGCGCAGCCAAACCCAAATACCAATGCAGAAAATCCTGATTTTGCCGGAATGGGCATGGGCGCGGACATGGGCGCAGGAAAAGGGTCTTCATCAAAAAAGCCCAAGAAAGACAAAGTAGTCGACGCAGACTATGAAGTTGAGGATGAAGAATAAAATATAACAGATAAAATAAACAGAAAATAGCAGAGAAGATGAATAGAGAATAATAGAAAATATAAGAATAGCAGAAAAGATAACACTCATCAAACACGGTATTGGTTAAAGCCTAATAAAATAATCAGAGATATGCTGTTGTCCTGTTTTCCCTGCTCCCTCACAGAGTGGGGAAGCAGGGAAAATAGGGCAGTGCATATTTTTAGTTGATGCATAATCTGTTATATGCAGATCAGACACATTCAAACACAAAACTTTTTAATTAGGCATCAAAACATCACAATTATGAAAGAAGCCTTCGGAAAACTTGTGGATATAGGAAAGAGAAAGAGAGAGAAATGCATCTGGTACAGGAATGACCAGGATATAAAATCTTTTTCTAAAGAGCTTATTAATGAGACAGAAGAATTTAAAGAAGCGCTTGAGAACAATGATCTTGACGCATTCAAAGACGAGCTTGGCGACATAATCTGGGATGCTGTACTGATCTCGCTGAAAGCAGAAGATATGGGCCTATTCACATTAAAGGAAGTTCTTGAAAACTCGCATAAGAAAATGAAAGCCAGACAGAGGCATATTTATGATGAGCCTACTGAGAATCTTGATCTGATATACAAAATGTACAACGAAGTAAAAGCAAAGCAGAAGCAGGAGAATAAAGCAAAGCCAAAAAGATTTATTTTTGATGAGAAAGGAAATGCTGATAAGAACAAAAAGGGGTATGCTGATATTGGCAAAAATGAGAATAGATATGATAAAAATGCAAATAACAGCAGCAAAATAAAAGCAATATTATTTGACTGGGACGGCGTTATTCTTGACAGCCTTCCTGCATGCTTTAAAATATACAAAGAATATGAAAAGCTTTTGAATGTGGATTTTGGCATTAAGGATAAGGAGAAAGATCAGTTTGAAGTCAATTGGGTTAAGCATTTTGTAAGGGCAAAAGTGGATGCCGGCAGCGGACAGCTTGCTGAAAAACTGAAAAAAACATACACCGAAATGACGCACAGCATGATAAATTCCAACACAATTTCCATTTTTCCTGAAATAAGAAACACAATAAAAGCACTTCATGAAAAATTTAAGCTCGGCATTGTTTCAAACAGCTATACTGAGCTGATAAAGAATAAGCTCAAAAAAGAAGGCCTTCTTGATTATTTTGATTTTATAATAGATGTTGAGCACAGCCGGCCAAAACCAGATCCGACAATGCTGATTGCAGCAGTAAAAAAGATGGACGTTGATCCCAAAGAAACAATTTATATAGGCGACATGGATGGGGATATTGAGACAGCAAAAAATGCGGGAGTAAAATCAATTGCTGTTACATATGGCTATCATTCGCATAAAAGGCTTATGCCGAAGAATCCGGATGAAATTGCAGATTCGCCGAAGGAAATTTTGGATGCTGTTGAAAGGATTATATCAAAAGAAGGATAAGAAGAAAGGCATATAATATCAAAAGATGATAAAAGAATAAATTTGAAAAAATGAAAGCAAAAAAAATATTAAAATGAGAAAGATGTGAAAGCATGGCAAAGGATTATTACAAGACTCTCGGCGTAGGAAAGGATGCGACTAAAGAAGAGATCAAGAAAGCCTACAAAAAGCTCGCAAAACAGCATCATCCTGACATGAATAAATCTTCTGATGCAGGCGAAAAATTCAAGGAGATAAATGAAGCTGCTGCTGTGCTGGGTGATGATGAAAAAAGAAAGCAGTATGACCAGTTCGGAACAGCTGATTTTTCAGGATTCAGTTCGCAGGCCGGAGGATTTGATCCTTCAGATTTTGCCAGAGGCGCGGATTTTTCATTTAATTTTGATGATATATTTGACCAGTTCTTTTCAGGCGGATTCTCTTCCTCTGGCAGGAGAAGAAAAAGCCATGCAAGAAGAGGCTCAGATCTTCTCGCAAATATTGAGATAACTCTGGAAGATGCTGCTTTTGGAGCTGAAAAGGAACTTTTTATCCCAAGAAATGAGACGTGCGCAAAATGCAGCGGCACAGGCGCAGAATCAAAGTCAGACATAAAGACCTGCGAAAAATGCGAAGGCTCCGGAAGCATCAGGCAGCAGAGAAGAACTCCGTTTGGAATATTTGTCACAAGCTCAACATGCAATGTATGCGGCGGAGAAGGAAAGATAATAAAGAATTTCTGCAGCATGTGCGACGGCAACGGTGTTGTAAGAAAAGAAAGGAAGATAAAAGTAAAGATTCCTGAAGGGATTGAAGACAGCATGAGGCTTAGGGTGTCGGGCGAAGGAGAAGCAGGAGAAAATGGCGGGCCTTCCGGAGATCTGTATGTTGAGATAAAGATATCAGAGCATGATCTGTTTGAAAGGCAGGGAAACGATCTTCTTATTGATGTTCCGATAAGCTTTGTGATGGCATGTGTTGGCGGAGAAATATCTATACCGACATTGGACGGAAAGAAGGCAAAGATCAGCATACCAGCTGGAACACAGACAAACACGATCTTCAGCCTGCGCGGAAAGGGATTTCCCTCGCTGAAAGGCCACGGCATAGGAGATCAGAGAGTTAAAGTCATTATTCAGACTCCGCAGAAATTAACTTCCAGACAGAAAGATCTTCTTATGCAGTTCGCAAAGCTCGGCGGAGACAAGATTGAGGATGAGAAAGGGTTTTTTTCAAAGTTGTTTTAGTTATTTTATTTTTTTGGCATCACAATTTCAAACTTGTCACATTGCTCACTCCGTGCTCATCCATAGAAATCCCATACAGTGTATCTGCCTCTGAGATCACAGAATCGTTGTGGGAGATCACGATATACTGCGCCCTTTCAGTGTATTTCTTGATCAATTGCGCCAATCTTTCTGAATTTCTCTTGTCAAGGGCAGCATCAACTTCATCCATGATATAGAATGACGCAGGCTCATGCTCCTGTATCGCAAATATGAATGCAAGCGCTGTCAGCGTCTTTTCTCCGCCTGAAAGGCTTCTTATGTCCATGAACCTTTCTCCCGTTATCCTGACTTTCACGAGCACGCCCTGCTCAAACGGAGATTCCGGATTTTCCAGCTCCAAAAATGCATCTCCTTTTGTTGACAGCAAGCCGAAGAAAGTCTGGAAATTCTTATTGACAATCTCAAATGTCTTTGCAAACATGTCTTTTTTCCTGGCTTCAATCTCATTCATCATTATCAGCACATCTTCCTTCTCAACCGCAAGCTTTTCCTTCTTTGCCTGGAGATTGTTGTATTCTTTTTCAGCGGCGTCATAAATTTCCAGAGATTTCATGTTTACAGCGCCCATTTTTGTAAGCACTCCTTCGCATGTTCCTATCTCTTTTCTGAGATCTGCCTCATTCCTGTTCTTCACAATCTCAACGCCTTCATACTGCCTAAACTCATTTTCAAACGCAGATAATTCAGCATTTACCTTTGCAAGCTCAACTGAAAATGTATTTGCCCTTATTTCAATATCTTTTGTCTGATTATTTAATTCCTCTAATTTTAACTCGTGTTTCTTTACAAGGTCATCTGTTTTTGTTCTCTTTGTGAACAGCCCTTTAAACTGCTCATGGAATGTTTTCTGCTTTTCCTCTTTTTCCTTCAGTTCTTCGTGCATCCTGCTTACAAGATCATTTAATTTTGAGGATTCTGATTTGAAATCACTCTGCTCCTTGTCGTGCTGCTTGACTATCTTGGATATATTCTCAAGCTCAGGAGCAAGGATATTCACGATCTGCGAGTCAAGGCCTTTTATTTCGGAATTTGCATTCAGTACCTGCTCATTAAGCTGCTTTTTCTTTTCTTCGAATGCATTGAGCTCTGCAATTAATATTGGGCTTCTTAATTCTGTTACTTTCTGCCTCAGCTGCTGCCTCTTTACCCTGTTGTCTGCAAGCTCTTTGTTGAGATCAGAAACTTTCAATTGGACTTTTGCCTCTTCTTTTTCTGTCTTGGTGAGATCAGAGCTGAAATCCTGCCTTGCTTTCTTTGATGCATCAAGGTCAGAGGAATCTATATTCAGGGTTTTTTCCAGCTTTATTATATCAACTTCCAGATTTGCCTTGAACTGCCTTAGTCTGCCTATAGAAGATTCGTTTTCCTTTCTTGTTTTCTCAAGCCTTGCCACAAGGCTTTGGCTTTCCAGCTGATGATTTTCAAAATTCTCTATTTCCCTGCCCACTTCTTTTTCCTGGAATCCCATCCCAAGGGCTTTTCTTTTCCTGTAGCCGCCCTGCATCACTCCGCTTGTTTCTGTCAGATCTCCCTCGAGAGTTACCATTTTTGCATTTCCGATGCCTATTCTTCTTGCAACATCTATATTGTCAACAACCAATGAAGCGCCGAATACATGGCCAAACACATTCTTGAATTTTGGCTCAAAGCTAACAAGATCCATCGCAAGCCCATGGACTCCGTTTGTTTTTTTGAATTCAGAGATTCCCGGGGGTATTGGCTTTGATGATATTTTATTCAAAGGTAAGAATGTCGCAACGCCTAATTTTTTCTCCTTGAGATATTTTATGCAGTTTGCCGCGGTCTTATCATCAGAAACAACAATGCTTTTTATCTTATGCCCTGCTGCGATCTCCAGAGCAAGGGAATATCTTGAAGAGACCTGGCCAAGCTCTGAGACCATGCCGTAAATTCCGCCCATCCTGTCTTTCTGCCTGAGGATCTCCTTCACTGCAAGGTCCGCGCCGAGATTCTCCTGTATGGATATGTTTCTTGCGTTTAATTTTGAAAGCTCTTCCGATATCCTCAGCAGATTCTGGCGCGCGTTTTCAAGCTGAGATGCCAGTAAGGAATCCTCATTTAATTTTGTATTCAGCTCAAGCGTCGCTTTCTTGAATTCCTGCCTTTTTTCCTTTAATTCTTCTATCTGCGCCTTGTTCTCCTTCTGCACTTCAAGGACTTTTGTTATTTTCTCGTCAATTGACTGTATCTGGAATTCAAGCCTGTCTTTTTCTCTCAGCAGGTCCTGCTGCCTCTGGCGGAGCTCCATTATCTCCTTCTGCTTTTCCTCTGCCTTTTTGTCCAGCGCATCAACATCTTTTTCTATGTCAGCTGCATTGTCAAGATTGTTCTTTTTCTTGAAATCAGCGATTTTCCTGTCTATGACAGCCAGTTCCTTCTGGCATTGGTCCGCCTGCTTCCTGAAAGCTGCTTTCTCATCCTCTGTCTTTTTTATCTTTGCCCCTATATCCTTCTCATTCTGCTGAAGCTGGGATTTCCTGTCGTCTATCTTCTTTATCTCATTGCTTATGGATTCTGTCCTGTTTTTTGAAGAGGCAATGTCCACGCGTAATTTTTCAATCTCCTTGTGTATGGAGACGCTTTCCCTGTCTCCTCTTGTCTCAATCTCCTTATTTATGGAATCTATCTCTTCCTTTGATTTTTTTATATTTTCTTTTATATTACCGGCCTCTTCCTGCTTTTTGCCGAGATTTTCCCTCTGGCTTCCTATCTTTTTTTCAAAATCAGCTTTTTCCTCCTGCTTTCTGCTTATCTGCTTCCACAACAGCGAGGCTTTATTGATTTTTATCCTATCATTAAGATCTTTATGCTTGAATGCATGCTCTCTTTCTTTTTTTAATTCCTTGACGCTGTTCTCACGCTCAGAAAGGATGATGCCCACTTCCTTCAGTTTCTCATCCACCCTATCTAGTTCGCTTACAGCCTTCTGCTTCTTTTCCTCATATATAGAAATTCCTGATATATCCTCAATAAGAAGCCTTCTTTCCTCAGGCGGCATGTTGACAAAGCTCACTATGTCACCCTGCAGGATTATGCTGTATGAATCCGGGTTTATCCTTGCAAGAGACAGTAATTCAACAATCTGCTGCCTTGTCCTTGTCTCATCATTGATCTTATAGACACTGCTGCCGTTTTTTCTTACCAGCCTTGTCACTTTGACTTCCTTGTCTTCTGTCGGGAAAGTTCCTTCATGGTTGTCAAAGAAGATGGATACTTCAGCATTTTTAGAAGGCTTTTTGGTCTTGCCTCCGTTATAGATGAGATTGGCGGATTTCTCGCTCCTTAATGCTTTTGCAGATGATTTTCCCAGAACAAAGCATAATGCATCCAGGATATTGGACTTTCCTGATCCGTTCGGCCCGAGAACACAGTTGAATTTATCGCCAAACGTAAGCTCTGTGCGCTTGGCAAAGGACTTGAAGCCCTGCACCACCATCTTATTTATTTTAGTCATCCATACCCCTTATTTTTACCTTATTCTGCTTTATTTTTAAATTGATTAAATTATCTAAATAAACATACACCAAAACCCTATGCTTACTATCTCCATATTTTTATAGAGGTTAAAAACTTAAAAACTCATATATAAATATTGTGATATTAGTGGGGGGATGTTTAAACTCCCACTTCATTTGGGTTAGCAGCTTTAAGGATTCTGTTTTATGTTGAAAAGTAATCAAAAAATCCGACCATCACCAGTCAATAGACTGGTGGTTTGCTCGCCCTTCGGGCTCGGGTCGGATTTTCTGTTCTCATTTTCCACATAAATTAAGGCTAACTAAAAACCACCGGTGAAATACACCGGTGGAAAATGAGATTTTAAGAACCATTTCAATTTCTTGGTGTTGATATCACTACTCTTGGCCTCTTTACAGATCTCTTTATCCCAAGCCATCCTTTCTTTATTTTTCTCCAGAATTATCTTCTCAATTTCCTTTGCGCTTAACTGTCTATCCTCATCCCCCACACGAATATACGCTCTGCCAAAAGCATAATATGGAATATGCTCACCTGAAAATTCAACATGAATACAATTCTTGCTATCCAAAACTACTTCATTAATTTTTGGAAATATCTTTGGCTCAATATTATCAGAGATTGTTTTGGAAATTTCTCTGAGTGTATTCTCAGTGACAGTTTGCCCAACCACTGCACCATCATTCTTAACGCCAAAATACAGATCTCCTTTCTTATGTTTGTTGAGAATGGAAACTATTGAGATTATTCCTTCCTTCAGCTCTGATGTTGACTTTTTCAGTTCTAATGTTTCAGATTCTTTCATTACAGCCTCGTTTAACTGAAAATAAGCCATAACATTAAAAAGATTGCTGTTCCAAAAGCGACCACTACGACCCCCTAAACATTTATAAATAAATAATCCCTAAAATAAGCCATGTTGTACAAAAAGAGGTGCCAGATTTCAGTATTTGCAGTTCTAGGCATAGTGATGCTGATAACCTTCGGATTGTTCTTCTATGCTTACACAACAAGATATGGGCTGATCAGCGAACAGCAGAGAAAAGAAGTCCTGAGGCAGAATCTTCCTGAGCTGCCTGATTATATAGAAGGCTGCATTGAAAAAGAGGCGTATCCTCTTGCGCAGCAGCTGGCAAAAAACGGCGGAACATCGGCTCCGGCAAAAGACAGCATATATTATGGCGGCGAACAGATAAACTTTCTCTGCATAAAAGAATCGCCGACAGCCGCCTGCGTAAACACTCTTCTGACAAGGCAGCAGATGGAATTCCAGCTTTCAGAAGCAGTAAAGAACAGCATAAAAAAATGCGTCAACCTCAATATATTCCGCAATCAGGGCGCAGAGATACAGGAAGGGGAGATATCAGCGAAAACAACCATCGGCAAAACAACCATAACAATAGAATTGACCTATCCGCTCACAATAAAGAGCAGAGACAAAACCACCCGGCTGAATAAATTTTCAAGAATAATAAGCCTGCCGTTGGGAGAATTATATGAGCTGACAGATAAGATACTGAATTCTGAGATCTACAGCAAAAGCTTTGATATTGACAGATTTATGGAAGAGAATGGTTATGCTGTGATGATTGAAAAGCACAGGCCTTACCCGCACATTATCTATCTGCTAAGCAAAAAAATAAAAGAAACAGGATTAAGTTTGGCAGCCAATAAAGATGATAAAAATCAGAAGGCAGAAGAAAGCAGCAAAAATAATGAATTGGTTTTTAGATTCGCGCTGCAGGGAAGCCCCGCAGTCGGGCAGTACATAGGCGAGAGCATGATGTACGGAAGCTGCTATAATAGATATGACAAATCATGCTTCAGCAATGTTCCTGAGGCAGTATGCAGCAGATTTGAGATGGCATACAGCCCAAATCCAAGATGCGAAGATAAAAAGATCGGATTTGAAGAAGATACAGATACTAAAGAGCCAAAAGCCGGACTAAAAGGCTGCAAAACAAAATCCGGAGAAAAAAGGCAGAACGGGGAAAGCTGGTGCGAATATGACACTATAACTGGGAAGGGATTTGATTACGCAGGCAGCAGGCATTACAAATATTACTGCATAGGCGAAGAGATAAAAACAGAGGAATGCAGGGATTATAGGGAAGAATTATGCACTGAGACACAGCCTATACTGGCTGAAAAAACAAAGGCAGTATGCAGGAAAAACAGGTGGCATGATTGTTCGAGCTGCACATATAAATCCTGCTGTGAAAATTCTGAATACAGGGACTGTTTCTGGGACGAATCCTTAGCGACAGAAAGCAGATGCGTCCCTGAAGTTCCTCCTGGTTTAAGATTCTGGGAAATGTCAGGCATTGAAGTATGCATGCAGGCAAACAGCAAAAAGGAATGCAAAGATATCTCATGCCCGCAGCAGTGGCTTGATTCTGCCGCTGCATTATGCTATAAGCAGGGCGACTGCGGAAATTATAGGAATATAGATGACAAAATAACAAAAATGGGATTTTTTGAGACAGATATTTTGGGAAATCCCGATGACAAAATATACCTTAATGACAATCTGAATGAAAACAGCAGGAAATGGATTCTTAATCTTCCTCTGGAAAAGACATCCCAGCAGGAATTATTGAAGAAGAGAAAAGAGACTCCTGCGCCAAATGTGTATAATTTCATCGTGACATTCGCAAACATGCTCCAGGAAGTATTTACGCTGGATTTCTCTGATCTGCTGAAGCCGTTCAAAGGCGAACCGCTGATACAATTGACAGCATTCACCCAGTGCAGCTTATGGCAGCCCCCTATACTGGAATCTGACTGCAGCAGATGCGCTGACAAAGAATATCCTGAAAGGCCATGCACAGAATACAGGTGCAAAAGCCTCGGGGAATCATGCCTGTTTGAATATGGCAATGGAAATCCAAAATGCACATTATCTGTTCCTCAAGGTGGAAAAGCTCCTATGATAGCAGTTGATGAGAGTATAATGGATAAAAAATATGCCTTAAATGACCACATGCTAACCCCTAAAATAAAAGGGATAGAGCTGGCTCCGAAAGTGCCTCCGCATAAGCCGCTTATCTTAGCTGTGAATACCACAACAGCAACAAAATGCAAGATGGATTATGCCCCCTCATTAAGATTCACAAAAAATAAGAGAGATTATTATTCGCTGCCCTCATTATGGTTTGGGGATCCTGTCTTAAGCACGCACCATGAGATGAGATTCAGGGTTCCGCCGGAGATTGCAGTGCCAAATAAGATACTTGATTTCCTCAATTTCACCTCCACAGAGGAGTTTGCCCGGTCTTTAGATACTCTTGATGAGATATATGCAGATTATAAAAAGGATTATGAAGGCAAAACAAAGATATATGATTATTTCTCCGGCTCAAATATTGTCAAGACAGCCGGCCCCATGATAAAGAATTTCATGAACAGCCTTAAGATACTTGTGCCTGAAGTAAAAAAGATCACAGAGGAGATCACGCGCGAATACACAGGCGGAGGCTATTATATTTTTATAAAATGCATTGATTCCTCAGGAAAGGAAAATGAGGATCAGTTCTATTTTAAGTTTGAGGTTGATGAGAATTATGCCGACAATGATCACCCGGAAATAATAAAGGCAGTGCCTGAAGACAGCAGCGAGGCTGCCGGAAACATTGACCTGAGGCTATATCTGGATGAGCCTGCTGAATGCAGATATGATCTGAATGACAAATCATTTGACGCCATGAAAGCAGAAAATGAGTTTGGCTGCGCAACAGGAGCATATGAGTTAAGTGCTGTTGAAGGCGGAACATATGAATGCTCAAAGAAGATTGTCCTGGCAGATTTGGCAGCAGATTCCGCAGGCCCAGACAAAGACGTTAATGATATATGGGATGATGCCGATGAATTAAAGCTGAATATAAGATGCAAAGACAACCCTGTAAAAGTAAAGAGCTATCTGTTCTCAATAAACAAAACATATGAAAGCTATTCGCTGAAGATGCACAGCCCTGAAAAATACAGCAGCGCATCTGAGGATAATGAAAAATATGACATAAATGATTATGCCGGTGTAAGAGAGCTGAATATCATAGATGCGCCGTCTGACCTGATAAATGATCTTGTATTTTCAGCAGGAAAAGATGTATCATCTGTAAATCTCAATCTTTATGTTGAGGACAGCTATGAATGCAGATATGCTCCGGCTTCATACACCCCATCATCTTCTTATCCACCTCCCTCATCTTATCCGCCATCTGCCGAAGAAAAAGGCTTTGATGATATGGATGGTAAGTTTGAAAGCTGCGTATTTTCAAAAGCTCCGGAAAAGGGGATGTATAAATGCACCGCAAAGATAGATCTCAATGTTATGCCCGGCAATAAAAAAGATGAAGAAAATAAAAAAAATACCGATCCAAAAGATGAGGGGGCTGATTCTAATAATGACGGCACGAATAAGGATAACAATGACAAGATCACCATAAAACAGGAAGATGAATATGTGCTGACCATATCCAGAACAGATTTTGTTTCAGCAGATGATGAAGAGAAGATAAAGATAGGCAAGGATACAATCACTGCAAACCTTGCAGGAATGGGAGATTCAATCTCAGGAAGCAACATAGCATATGTTGATTTTGAGCCTTCAGTCGCGCTTATCATTGATGATAAAACCGGCGCAAAGGAATGCTTCTATTCCAATGAGATGATGGAAGGCAAAAATACAGGGGATGCTTATAAGTTCAGCTGTGTGCATGATAAGGATGCCAAAACAACAGAATGCAGAAACACGCAGCCGATCAGCGGCATAAATGAGATGCATATCGGCTGCACTGAAAAAAAAGTTGCAGAAACTCCTGAAGAAAAACAGGAAAAAGAGCCTGAAAAAATAGTTTCCCTCGCATACAGCATAAAATGCAGGCCAAAAATAATTCCTGTGAGAAATGAAAACAAAAAAAGCTTTGTTTATACGATCAAAAAAGGATCTCCCCTTGAGATCACTTCATCAGAGCCTTCCGGAAAAATAGATCCAAAAGATCCTGACAGCGCAAAGCTGAGTGTTGAAGTGAACAAAGACGCTGATAAATATGAAATTGAATGCGGATACACAAAAGACCCGACAATGGGCCTTGCGAAGATGAGGAAGATATCAGCAAAAAAATTCAGCAGCGATCTTGAAGATGCAGGAGAGGGAAGATACAGCTATTATGTGTCCTGCAATGATAGATACGGCAACAATGATGTAAAAGCAGTAAATTTTGAGATTTGATATGATGTATATGTAACTTCCAATGATGATCAAGAATATATTCTGCCCGAATCAAAAAATCCGACCACCACCAGTCAATAGACTGGTGGTTTGCTCGCCCTTCGGGCTCGGGTCGGATTT
>Ga0208375_1001082_pt1 | contig 32965 bp, 28 predicted proteins | sample RifOxyD1_FD_184038 | JGI IMG/M metagenome (GOLD analysis project Ga0208375, IMG submission 184038) | Soil microbial communities from Rifle, Colorado - Rifle Oxygen_injection D1 (SPAdes) | ecosystem: Environmental > Terrestrial > Deep subsurface > Rock core/Sediment | place: Rifle, Colorado...
CAAAGAATAGCCTTTCTTCAATAGGATCGAGAGCTCGAACCTGTCGGTCCTCGTGAAGTGTGAATATCTCATAATTTTGAATTAATTCCAAATTATGAACTGTTGCACTTCAAAATACAAATCATTAAATTGAAATTTTGCCATCAGCACACCATATTTTGGGGAGAACCGCCATGAAAAAGTACTTGTTAATTTGGGAAACTACTAAAAAAGAAACGCAAAACAGAATGAACACGGCCGCCAAAAAAGGCTTCCATCTTTGCAAATTCCAAGTTGATAGCGAGGGATTTTATGTGATCATGGAACGAGAAGTTCCCGACAAACCGTCGACCAAAAGAAATTTAACGCAAGAAGCATTAGACCGCCACCTTCCCCGGGAATTTCCCGAACCGCCGGCGCCACAGGGCGCGACAGCCATACATATGGCCTACGGAAGCCTTTGTTATGTTTGCCATAAAAATGTTGGCGCCGATTGGGATGACCATTTTCGTAGGAAACACCCCGATCGCATATTGCCGAGCGAACAATTCCAACAAGAGATTGACGCCGGAATCCATCAGTAACCGCTGAAGGCCGCATACGCGCCGAGGACTAAGAGTAAAAGCTCAAAGTCCGAGGCGCTTTTTTTATTTAAAACATATTATTTCAGGTTATCACGCGATAACCAAACATTGACTTTTTTTAAAATTTAATTAAACTATATTATGTGTTGTTTGACAATTTCATCAGCTCAACGCCGTTGAGCCGATAACTATTTCTCTCGAAAGGAGAACTACCGTGGCTAGATGGAAAAATGGCGATTGCCGATCGTGCAGCGGACCGCTGGGAATTATCGAAAAAATCGATGGTACCCGCGAAAAGGTCACCTGCAACCATTGCGGCGACATTTATATTCGGGAAATTCCCAAACCACCGGAGACAGCACAGCTTCCGCCCGCAGCGCATTTCGACAAATCTGGCCATTATTAGACAAACTCCGCCTTCGCCAAGGCTTCGGCGAACAAGCAAAAGCGCCCGACCATTTCTGGGACGAGGCGCTCTTTTTTTATTTCCTCCACCCTGTTTAACCCCGCGGGTTAAACATTGTTTATTTACGCTTGCCGTCAATAATTTCTTGAGCAACATTGCTTGGCACTTGCTCATATTTATTAAATTCCATTGTAAAACTGGCTCGGCCTTCTGTAAGAGATCTTAAAGAAGTTGCATAACCAAATGTTTCAGATAACGGTACCATTGCATCAACAACTTTCATTCCAACTCTTTCTGAAGTTTCTTCAATTTTTCCCCTTCTCGAACTGACATCGGAAATTACTTGGCCAAAAAAGTCTTCAGGAGTTACAATTTCAACTTTCATAATCGGCTCTAAAATAACTGCTTTTGCTGCTTTGGCGGCTTTTTGAAAAGCCATGGATCCGGCAATTTTAAAGGCAAATTCAGAAGAATCAACTTCGTGATAACTTCCGTCATACAGCGTAACTTCAACATCCACCATTGGGTAACCTGCCACAACTCCCTTATCCATTGCTTCAACAACTCCTTTTTCAACCGGCTTAATAAATTCTTTTGGAATAGTTCCTCCTTTAATTTCATCAATAAATTCAAAACCGGCTCCCCTTTCTTTGGGTTTTACTTTGAGCAAAACGTGTCCGTATTGCCCTTTTCCTCCAGACTGCCTGACATATTTTTCTTCGCCATTTGCCTCGCCCAAAATAGTTTCGCGATAAGCAACCTGGGGCTTGCCATAATTTGCTTCAACATGAAATTCTCTTTTCAGCCTGTCTGCAATAATATCCAAATGCAATTCGCCCATTCCGGAAATAATTGTTTCGCCGGTTTCCAAATCTTCTTTAATTCTGAAAGTCGGGTCTTCTTCGGTTAATTTCCTAATAGACATAATAAGTTTTTCCTGGTCAACTTTTGTTTTTGGCTCAACTCTAATTCCAATAACTGGCTCGGGAAAAACAATTTTTTCCAAAATTACGGGCGATTCTTTCGCGCACAATGTGTGGCCGGTGCTGGTGGCTTTTAGTCCAACAGTTGCTCCAATTTCTCCGGCATAAATAACATCAAGCTCCTGTCTTTCGTCGGCGTGCATTCTCAAAATTCTGGCAATTCTTTCTTGCTCGCCTGTGTTTGCATTCAAAACATAACTTCCCTTATTCAATACTCCAGAATAAACCCTAAAAAAAGTCAAAGTTCCAACATAAGGGTCTGTGGCAATTTTGAAAACCAAAGCCGAAAACGGCTCGGTGTCCGAAGATTTCTTTTCTATTATAGCGCCGGTTTTTGGGTCTGTTCCTTTTTGTGAAACCACGTCCAACGGGCTTGGCAATAAATCAACAACTGCGTCCAAAATTGTCTGCACGCCTTTATTTTTTAAAGCGCTCCCGCAAAAAACCGGAATTAACTTATAGTTTAAAACTGATTTTCTTAAAACATTTTTTATTTCTTCGATTGTAATTTCTTTTCCTTCTAAAAATTTCTCTGTTAAAATATTGTCTTCGCCGGCAATTTTTTCAATCATTTTTTTGCGCCAGGTTTCTGCCTCTGCTTTAAATTCTTCGGGAATTTCTTTTTCAACAACATCAATTCCTTTTTCGCCTTCAAAATAAAGGGCTTTCATTTTCATTAGATCAATTACTCCTTTTAAATTTTCTTCCAAACCCATTGGAAAACTTACTGCCACTGCATTTGGTGTTAATTTTTTCAAAATTGAATCAAAGCTCTTTTCAAAACTTGCCCCCATTCTGTCTAATTTATTTATAAAACAAATTCTTGGCACATTATATTTATCTGCCTGGCGCCACACTGTTTCGCTTTGCGGTTCTACTCCGGCAACTCCGTCAAAAACAACAACAGCGCCGTCAAGCACACGCAAAGATCTTTGCACTTCTGCGGTAAAGTCAATGTGCCCAGGGGTGTCAATCAGGTTTATCTGATGGTTTTTCCAATACATTGTAGTGGCGGCTGAAGTAATGGTAATTCCCCTTTCTCTTTCCTGCACCATCCAGTCCATAACCGTATCCCCCTCGTGAACTTCACCAATTTTGTGTGAAACTCCGGTATAAAACAAAAGGCGCTCAGAAAATGTAGTTTTTCCTGCGTCAATATGAGCAATAATTCCAATATTTCTTAAATCTTTTAAAGGATGTTGACGAGCCATAAATAAAAGCGAGGCAAATAAATTTTTCGAGTGCGAGGGGTTGGCTCCCCCGAAGGAGGGGATTACTCGCCGAGAAAAATTATTTGCCGAGCTGGTTATCTTGCAAAATGGGCGAAGGCTTTGTTGGCTTCGGCCATTCTATGCATATCGTTTTTCTTTTTGATTGCGTTACCTTGGTTGTTTGTGCAGTCAATTAATTCGGCGGCCAGTTTCTCTGCCATTGGCTTTCCTTTTTTATTTCTTGCTCCTTCTATTAACCAGCGGAATGCCAAAGCCAGCCTTCTGTCTCCCCTTACTTCCATTGGAACCTGATAAGTTGCGCCTCCAACTCTTTTTGGCTTTACTTCAACAATTGGCGAAGCGTTTTCAATGGCTGCCTTAAAAACTTCCAAAGGTTCTTTTTTGGTTTGTTGTTTTATAATATCAAAAGCGCTATACACAATTTTCTGCGCAATTGTTTTTCTTCCAGAATCCATAACTTTATTTACAAATTTCGCCACTTCCAAGTCGTTGTAAATTCTGTCTGGCTCTATTTTATGTTTTTTATAAGCTCTACGCATGTGAATTTGTGTAGCGGAGCGAGCAAATTCATGCCGTAATTTATGCCTGATATATCAGACTCACTGGCATGAATTGCGGCGATGCCGCTGAGTATTTTATGTTTTTGCCTTCTTAGTTCCCTGCCTGCCGGCAGGCAGGCGTATTTTGATTATTTTATTTGGCGCGCTTCGTTCCATACTTGCTTCTTTCTTGTTTTCTGTTTTGCACTCCTTGAGTGTCTAAAACTCCTCTAACAATGTGATACCTTACGCCGGGCAAGTCTTTAACTCTTCCTCCTCTAATTAAAACAATTGAGTGTTCCTGCAAGTTGTGTCCTTCGCCGGGAATATAAGCTGTAACTTCCATTCCATTTGATAATTTCACGCGGGCAACTTTTCTTAAAGCCGAGTTTGGTTTTTTTGGAGTTTGTGTAAAAACTTTCACGCATACTCCCCTTTTAAATGGAGAAGAAAAATATGACGGCCTGTTTTGTAAAACATTAAAACCGCGCTGCAATGCAACAGTTTTCTTTGCTCCTTTTTTATTTGTTCTTGGTTTTTTTATTAGTTGATGTATTGTTGGCATATCAGTATGTTAGCAAAAATATTTTTTAATGTCAACTCTATTACAAAAGTTGTTTACAAAATACTACGATCGTAGTATTTTGTTCTTAACTATTTTTCGTTAATTTTAGACAAAACTCTATTTTAAATTGAAAAATTCTTTTAGATGAACTGCATTATCCACATAATCAAAAACTCCATAACGCACATACTTTCTTATATTAAAAAATTCAATAATAAAATCAATTTCATCTTTGCAGTCATAAGGAAAAACAAAAACACTTTTCTGAAATTCACAAAATCCCAATTCTTTTAGTTTTTTTCTCAAAGCGTCTCTTCCCCACCTGAATTTTTCCGGGATATCAAAAATAACCGCCCGCCATTTTCCATCCCAAACTTTTTGTTCAATTTTCATTTTGTAAAAATCATAAGTCAAAACCCGCATTTTCCCCTTTTCTGTCAAAACATAAGTCATTGTTCCGTCTGCGTTTTCTTTTTCTTTTATTAGTTTGGAACGATAGCAACTCTTAATTTCCTTTCTTAATTCCTCTTTATTAATTCTTCGCCACTCCTTTCCAGTTACATGCAAAACTCTTCGGTATTGATGTGGAGAATACACAAAGCCCAAAGCAACGCCAGCAGATAAAAGAAGCATTATTTTTTCTTTTATTGATTGCTCCATGGAGAGTTAATTACAAATTTTCACGATCGTAGTATTTTGTTCTTAATTTTTAAAGTTACTCTTCTTACTATTTTTCAGCCTTCTATATAATATTTACAAAGTCAATATGTGGCCGGTGATGAGCTGGAATAAAACGCTTGTTATAATAGACCAGGCCGTTCCGCCAAACAAAATTAAAAGAACTAAAATTACAATTCCGTATTGGCGTAAAAAATTTTTGACATTTTGCATAGAGGCCGGCAAAAAACTAAAAAGTATCCACGAGCCGTCAAGCGGGGGTATGGGAATTAAATTAAAAACTGCCAGCCAAATATTTATTGCTACAATATAGCTTAAAGCAATTGCAATGCCTTGGTTTGCAAAAATTATTTCGTTTGGAACAAATCTCAAAAGCAGGCCGAAAAATATTGCCAGAGCAAAATTTGAGGCCGGACCTGCAACAGAAACTTTTATTTCTCCATATTTTTTATCCGAAAAATTATAAGGATTCACCGGCACCGGCTTTGCCCAGCCGAACAAAAAAGGCGAGCCTGCGACAAATAAAAGCAAGGGCAAAATTACCGAGCCGAAAGGGTCTAAGTGTTTTATTGGATTTAAAGTCAGCCTGCCTTCATATTTTGCAGTTGGGTCGCCTAAAGAATAAGCAACATAGCCATGCGACAATTCATGTATAATTACAGAAAACAGCAAAATAACCAGAGAAAAAATTGTAATAAATAAATCCATAGTGTTTACTTTATAATATCACGTATTGCAAAAAAGAAAAGTGCGTGATAAGGTTAGTTATTCGCGTCATTGTGAGGAGTTGCAACGACGAAACAATTTAAACATATTTGTCATCCCCGCGCAAACGGGGATCAATAATTTAAAAACATGGATTCCCAATCAAGTTGGGAATGACAACGACGAGATTGCTTCGCTGCGGCTCGCAATGACTAATTTTATGGCAGAAAAAATTTGTACAATTTGCAAGAAACATTCGGCAATGAGCGTTACTCTTGTAAAATTGAGAGGAAAATACAACCCGACATCTAAAGTAAGAAAATATCCCAATTTGCAATGGGCTCATTTGCCTTCTGGCAAAAGAGTTCTCGCTTGCGCTAAGTGCATCAAGAGATTATCTAAAGTCTAACAACCGGGCTGGAGTATGCCGGTAGTACGCGTCCATGGGGTGGATGTAGACTGGGTTCAATTCCCAGCAGCCCGAATCAAAACAAAAACGCCTTTCGGGCGTTTTTGTTTTAATATTACTTTAAAATGTTTTTTACCTTTTCAACAATTTCTTCCGGAGTGAACTGCGCTTTTATGATGTAATCGGCGGCTCCCAGTTTCATACCTTTGTCTATATCTTCTTTTTGAGATAAATTGGATAAAATAATAATTGGAATTTGCGAAACTTTTGGGTCTGCCTTTATTTTTGACAAAACCTCAAAACCGTCCTCGTTTGGCAAAATTAGATCAAGTAAAACCAAATCGGGTTTTTCCGCTAAAACTTTTTTAATCCCCTCCTCTCCGTCAATTGCGGAAATCATATTGTAACCCTCCGCGGAAAGTTTTCTGTTTATCAAGCTTCTCAAAAATTCATCGTCTTCAATAATCAAAATGTTTTTCGCCATAATAATAAATTTAATATTTTTCTATTTTTTATCTTACACCATATTTAAGGGCAAATCAAGTAAAAATTCTGTTCCCTTGTTTTCTTCAGACTGGAAAGACAAGCTGCCATTGTGGTCTTCAATAATTTTTTTTGCGATAAAAAGCCCGAGCCCCGAGCCGTTTGCTTCAATTTTGTTTGCGTTTCTTGCCCTGAAAAATTTGCCAAAAATTTTAGACTGGTCTGCGAGAGGAATTCCAATTCCGGAATCTTTAATTTTAAAGCTTATTTTTTTTCCCTCGCAGGCTATGCTGGCATTTATTGTTCCCTCTGCGGGAGTGTATTTTAAAGCATTATCAAAAAGATTTTTGATAACCGATTCAATTTTTTCTTTATCTGCCATTATTTTTGGCAAAGATTCAGCCGGCTTTTTAAACTGCACTTTAATTTTTTTGCTTTTTATTTTATCTTGAAAATAATTTATTTCAGCCTGAACCACTTGCGTGATATCAACTAAAGTTTTTGCATAACGGTATGCTTTGTTGTCAATTTTTGTTGCGTAAAACAAGTTATCTATCAAAAATAATGAACTGTCGTTTCTGCCATACAGCCTTTGCGTAACTTCTTTTTGTTCCTTGGAAAGCTTGCCAAAATCTCCGGACAAAAACATTTTCAAAGACCACTTTGCCGAAGTCACCGATGTTTTAAGCTGGTGGACAGCTGAAAGAATTGAGTCGGTTTTTACTTTTTCCAATAATTTTTCTTTTGCAATATCGCGTAAAATTATGAGTTTTCCCATATCTTTCTGCCCGAAAACAAGCGGGATCGCGGAAAGCTCAATGTTAAAATTGTTTAAAATTATTTCTTCTTTTAGAATTGTTCCTAAAGAAGAAAAATACGGCGACAAAAAATCCGCCATAGCGTTTTCCGATTTTGCCTGCAAAATTTTTTCAGCCAGAGGATTTGCCATAAAAACTTTCCCGTTCTCTCCAATAACTACAACGCCCTGGTCAAAATTGGTAAAAACTTTTGCAATTATGTTTTTTTCTATTTCTGAATTTTTAAACTTTTTTTCGTTTGCCTGCAACAAATGCTCTAATCCTATTTGCTGTTTTTTAAAACGGCTTATTCTTTTTAGAAAATAATTGGTTATAAAAAATATCACAACAAGAAAAAAAAGCGTAATGCCTAAATTTACGGATGCCAAAAAGATTAAAAAGGCAATTGCAGAAGCAGTAAATAAGCCGCCGAAAATAATTTTTACGAAATTAAACATTATTTAACTATATTCTGAAATTATTTTTTATAATCCCCTTTGACGCGTCAATTACAGAAGATGTATGAATCAGCGCATAAGAGCCGTCTTCATTCTTTTTTTCTATTTTTATAATATATTTTCCTTTTGGCACAAGGCAATAATATCTTCCGTATTTATCTGTAATTTTGTGAGCAATTTCAACATTTGTATCGGGTATTACAATTCTTAAAATGGCGAAAGACAAAGGATCTCCGGTTATTCCAGCAGAAACCCTGCCGTATGCTTTGGGCTTAATTCCTACAATTCTCAAAATCAATAACACCAGATAAGCTATCATCATTATAAGGTTGTAAGGATAAGGGGCGGAAAAATAAGAAACAATTGCAACAATAAATCCGACTACAAACAATAAATCAAAAATTTTCCTGAAAATAATATCTGCTTTAGAATAAAATTTCATAAGTTTTTTGTCGCGCTTTGCAAATTCGTTCCAGTCAAATTTTAAAGAATCCATTGGAATATTTTTCAAAATGGCTTGCCCGCTTTGTTTTATTTCTATGCTTGCGCCAAAATAAAGATCATTATAAAGTTCGTCTTCTGTTTTACCGGCAAGTTTTCTTGAAGGGAAAATATAATTTGTTTTATTGGCCGACATTTTATAAATTCCGGGAACAGCTAAAAATCCGTATCGTCCGTCCAAATCAGTAATTGCAGAAGCAACTGTTTTTCCATTTACATCTGTTAAAGTAACATACGCGGGATCAATCGGCTGTTTTGTCACAGAGTCATACACAACTCCCCATGGCTTTACCCGCTTTTTTAAACCCAAAGCCGCAAAAAATAGCCCGAACATTCTAGCGATTACAAAAAATAAATCAAACGGAGAAAGAGCAACAGCGCTGGCAGCTTGGACTGTTGCAACAACAGCTCCCATGGTTGAAATTGCTTTTGTGACAACAGAGCCTTGGGGAGTTTCTATTATTTTTTTTATTTCGCCAGCTACAGCTTGCGAGGCTTTAACCAAATTTTGTAAAATTCCAGTTTTAGCAACAGGCTCTGCTACAATAGGCTCTGGATTACTGCCTGTATTTGCGCCTCCACCAGACGAACCGCCATCGCTTCCTCCTCCACCGCCGCCTCCGCCTGCGCCGATATTACAATCCATTATTGACTGGCATTCGTCAGGGGCTTCTCCTATTTTTATAATACACTGCCCTTTGTCATTGCAAACATTGTGCGTTGGCTGGCAATCAACATTTTCTTCGCACTCGTCAAGACCTACGCCGACAACTTCAACGCATTTTTCGTTATCATCGCAAATATTATGCTTTACGTCGCTATCTATTGCCACGCACTGGTTTTGCGCATTGCACTCGCTATTCTCTAAACATGTCCCGCAACTCGTTCCGCAATCATCGTTTCCGCATTGTTTGCCAGTACAGGCTGGCACACATCTGTTGTCTCCCGTGTCATTGCTTAAATCAGCCAAACTTAACTTTAATAAATCTCCAGAAATGCTAGTTTCTAAAACAGTTGCCAAAAACAATAAAAAAATAATGCCCAGCCCCAATAAAATCCGCCTTTTCTTTTTTTCCATAAATTTTATGCTTTATATTATTTTATTTTAATGTAAAAAATTTTACTATGCCAGTCATCACGGCATTAAACAGACTGGCAATACTGCGTAACAAACTGAATTTCGGCTTTTCTATGTTTACTGCCACAATCCCCGAACACTTTGAATCTTTGGCGCCAATAATTTCCCAGTAGCCCTCAAAGGCACCCAAGGAAGAACAACATCTTGCAATTTTAGCATTTTTGCCCTGTTTGCATATAACATCTTTGCTGGTAATCGCGCTGCATTTTTTGCCATCAAACACGCTACACGCAACAGCGGGACGCATTGGACACCTTGGGTTTGTAATAGAACTGGTTAATATCCATTTATATTTAAAATTAGAATAAATAACGCCGTTTTCTTGCTCCGGCTCCATAGACTCACAACACATTGAATATTTACTATTATTATTCTTCTTGCATATAATTTTTTCCTGCTCGGCTGTTATTTTGTTGCATTGTTTATTTATAAAACTATCACATTTTAAAACGCCTTTCGCAGGACACTTAGAGGCGCCTCTTGCAACCGTAATCCATCTTTTAGTCCTGGGCCACGTATCTCCAAGAGGATAAACATATAATTCGTTTACTTCACAGCACATTATATCCTTAATGCTGCCGTCAACGTTGCTTCTGCATTGCGCTTTTTCGCTATCTTTAATTTGAGTGTCAGTGCAAATAACGCCACGGTCTATTCCATTACGAGGAACTGCAATATACTCGCAACTTGGTAGTGGACATGTTGTATGTCCCACTCTCCATTGCATGTCGCGAGGATCATAAATACTTCTTATTTTGTCAATATTAATATCTTTACCGCCGCAACATATTGCGGAATTAATTCTCCCATTAAATTCTTTACAAGAAATTGTTTTGTCTATGTCTTTCGAGGCACAATCTTGTTTGTCGATTTTGGCGCATAAAGGGGTCTCGAGAGGACAACTGGAATTATCATTGCTAACTGGTGTCCAATCCCATACTGTATCGGAATTATCTTTATAAACAGGACAACACTTCGCCGTTCCCCTTGTATCATCTGACTTTATACATGGTACTGTTTCAAATCTGGCGGCCTTGGAATTAAGACCAGAGCATCCACCGGTTTTAGGCAGTTCATCGTTGTATTTATATAGAGTATCACAATGCGACAAAAATGTTTTAATTCCAAAAAAATCAATCTCTTTTCTTATTGGCGTTCGTGTACATTGCGTAATAACCGAACCGTCTAATGTTAATAATGTTTTAATATTTTTTTCGGGACCTAATTTTACAATGGCGTTTCTAATTTTTTCAGCTAGAATATCTCCGTCTTGAATTTTTTGTAATACAGAGCAGCTCATTATATCAACATCGAGCTCCTCGCATTTACCGGATAAGCATTCTACACACGCTTTAATATAACCATAAATCGGCTCACAGGAGTCTGGGAATCCATGTTTTACGCCAAAAATTCTGAAACGCGATGCGCTACAATTATTACTTTCAAAAAAATCTGTTGTTTCAAAAACGGCTTGATCATAATTTTTTACATATATATATTCTATAAGATCGCATTTGGGATTTTCTGGATCTCTCCTTATCATATCAGCTACAACACCGGCAAAAGATGAACGACATACTTTTTTTCGTTCGTCCCAAAAACATCTGTCTCCGTTGGGGAGTAAATTTCCTTTGCAAAAATATTCATCTTTAAACGTATTACATAGTACTTCATCTAAATCTTTTGATTCCCCATTTTTAATATCACCGCCGTAAAGTCCAACGCAACAATTTCTTGCAGGTTCTCCGACGCATATTTCGTTTACTGTATCACAATACTGATTTTTAGGGCAATCATCATCAAGACAAGAAAGATATTGTCCACAGCCGTCATCAAGAAGCAAGCCACACTGTCCTTTTTTTGCGTAATCCTTGCAGGTTTTTGTAGGCACACATGACTTTTCGCATTTGTGGGTTTGCTGGTTGCACTTTTCGTTTGCTTTGCAATGTTTGTCGTTATAGCAACCTTGGCAAGCGCCATTCAAACATCCGTTATTGCATACGCAATCTTTTCTGCCCACATTACCGCTAAGATCGCCGAAAAAATATTCAGCCACTGTTTTGGAATCTATGCAACGATCAGTAAAAGGACCGTTTTTTCCTTTTGTTGTTGCTTTTACATAAAGGGGATCATAAGAATCCGCGTCGGGATCGCTTGCAGAGGAAAAATTTACAACTTTGCATTTTTTTGTATCAGGGTCGCAGGCTTGCTTTTCACCTTTGCACCTTCCAACAATTTTGTTGCCGCAACTATCAGGATCTCCGCACATCACGGTTGGGTCGCAATAATTAATTGGTTGGGGCTTGCAAGGTTTCGGATCAGGACCCTTTTTGCAATCAGCCGGGCAATTTGCTTCGTTTTCACCTCCGTTGCACGCGCCGTCGCCACAATAGGGCTGGCTGCCGCCGCAGTCTCCGCCAGCATAGCCAATATTGCAATAACCGCCGGCAGAACATTCCCAATAACCATGGCAATTACCTATTATGCAAGGATCTCCGCAGTTAATGGCGCTGGCTTGTTGTGTGGATAAAATAAAAACAAACGAGGCAAATAAAACCGTAAAAAAAGCAAACAATATTGTTTTTTTCATAAATTTACCTAAATTACTTATTTAAATTTGGCTGATTTTGTTCTTGAACAGCCGACACTTCCAGCGCGTTCCGACCGGCGCTCAAATTATCTATAATTTTTTGAATATCGGCTGCGTTATCCGGATTCAATTGCGCCAATTTTATAAACTGCTCAATTGCCTTGTTTTTGTCGCCAAGCTGGTCATAAGTTAGACCCAAAAAATACAACCCGTTTGAAAAATCTGGCTTTAATTCCAGCGCTTTTTCCAAATTTGTTCTTGCGGCTTGGAAATCTTTGTTTTGATAATAAACCACGCCCAGCTGGGTAAAAGAGTTCGGATTATTCGGATCTAATTTCAAGGCTTCATTATAAGAACTTATTGCCCATGTCTGCCAGTCTGTTATCAAACCGCTTAAATTTTGATAAACATATCCTCTTGCCAGCCAATTGCCGGCATTTTTTTTGTTCAAGTCTGTGGATATTTTTGCCGCATTCACGGAGTTTGCGGCAAGCGCATGGGCATTTTTTATTTTATCGTCTTGGGACATATTTTGATTTGAAGCAACTTCTTGGATTTTTAAAAGATAAACTTGCGACAGCTGGCTGAAATATAAATCAACGCCGGGATTTATTGAAGCCGCAATTTCCAAACTTTTTATTCCGCTGTCCAACTGGTTGTTTTTTAAAGCATTCAGGCCTTTGTAATAATTTATTTCAGCAACATAGCGGTTGGCGTTTAAAATTAAAAGCCCAAGCCCGAAAATAAAAATTAAAGTGAAAGAAAAAGTAACAGCCAAAGTGAGCATTGAGGAAGGTTTTAATTCATATTCTTTGCGTTTTTCAAAAATTAAATTTACTAAAATTGCCGCAATAAAGAAAAAAGTAAAATCCAAAACAAAGTTTGAATTATATAGAAAAAACGCAACGCTTTCTGAAACAAAACAAACAAACAACCCCAGTTCTAAAACAGCGTCTTTTGCAAAAATAAATTTTCCGCCATAAAAAACAACTGCAAAAATAAAAACCAGAAGCGCCAAAATTCCTAAAACGCCGGTTGTTGCCAGGTTTGTCAAAATTTTAGAATTTCCATTATTGAAGGCGACATTCCACAAAACGGTTTTGTTGAAATCTGCATTTTTAAATTTTGAAAAATCGTAAGAAAAGGTGCCGAGCCCTGATCCAAAAACAGGACTTTCTTTAATTGTTTTTACATCTATTTGAAAATTACCCTGTTGCGATAAAGAAACTTCATTTGCTTTTCCCGGCAAAAAATTTATTTGCAAGTTTAGTATTACAAAAAATAAGGACACTGCAAGAAAAAAAATCGGCAAGGCCATCCACCGGCCATCAAAAAGATTTCTTTTGAAAAATCCCAAAATAATTATTAAAGCAGAGCCCAAAACAGTTACCCACCAAACCGCGGGATAATTTATTAAAACTAAAATTATTGCCGAGCTAAAAATTAAAGCAAAAAACAATAATTTCCACCATTTTTTCGCGCTAATTAGCAAAATAATTATCAAAGGGAGCAAGATTGCCGTAAAAACTCCCAGTGAACCAACGCTTCCTTGCGTATTAAAACCGACAACTTTAAAAATTTGAAAAATTCCAAAAATTTCGGCAATTAATGCCGAAAATGAAAAAACATAAAGAGAAACAGTAATTTCTTTTTTTGAAAAAACATTGCTTGCAATAAAATAAAGCGCAAAAAATCCTATTATTGAAACAAAAGATTCTGCGGTAATGCGGGGCCAGCCCCAAAAACTTCCGAATTTATCAGCAGAAAAAATTGTTGAAAACAAATATGCTAAAAATAAAATTACGGCAAATATGCCGGCTTTGTTTAGATTTAACTTAAACGTTCCGGAAATTAAAACTTTCAGCATCCATGAAAAAAGAGAAACAAAAATCAGCAAAACCAATAATGCCTGCTTGTTAAAATCCAAAATTTCCGAAGTCCACGGCAGAAACAAAATTGGCGTAAAAAACACCAAAACATAAATGCTGTATTTTGTGATAAAATCGCAAATTTTCATAACTTGATATTAATATATTTTATCACAAAAAAATCTTGTCAACAACTGTGAAGAAATAACGTTTTATGCTTTAATAACTTAATGGATAACAGCAAGCTGGAAATAAGCATAATACTTCCTTGCCAAAATGAGGCAGAGGCTTTGCTTTTTTGTTTAGGGCAAATTAAAAAAACAATAAAACAAAATAATTTATCGGCTGAAGTAATTGTTTCAGATTCCTCAACAGACGAAAGCCCGGAAATTGCGAAAAAAGAAAATGTAATTTTACTAAAACATAATAAAGATGGCTATGGTAACGCCTATTTAGAGGCTTTTAGAATTACCAAAGGAAAATATATTTTCATGGCAGACGCAGACGGAACTTATGATTTTGGAGAAATCCCAAATTTTTTAAAATATTTAAGGGCGGATTATGACTTTGTAATTGGCAATAGATTTGCAGGAAAAATGGAAAAAGGGGCTATGCCCTGCTTTCACAAGCTTGGCAATCCCCTGCTTTCGGGAATCTTAAGATTATTTTTTGGAACTTCAATAAAAGACAGCCACTGCGGAATGCGGGCGATCACAAAAAAATCTTTGCAAAAAATACATTTACAGACAACCGGAATGGAATTTGCTTCTGAAATGGTAATTAAATCCTTAAAAAATAATTTAAAAATTAAGGAACTTCCAATAAATTATTACAAAAGAAAAGGCAAATCAAAACTAAAAACTTTTTCGGACGCATGGAAGCATATGCGGTTTATGCTGCTTTACAGCCCGCTCTTCCTGTTTTTCATCCCGGGAATTTTTCTTGCATCGGCAGGGGCGGCATTTTATTTTTTAGCCCATCCGTTTTTTTCTTCCTTGCTTATAATTACCGGGTACCAGCTTATTATATTTTCCTTGTTTGCAAAAACCTACGCAATAATCCACTTGCAAGAAAAATCAGAATTTATGGATGGAGTTTACAAATATCTGACAATAGAAAGGGTGAGCACTTTAGGATTTTTAACTATTTTGCTGGGAGTCTTGTTTTATTTTTCTTCCCCGATAATTGCTTTAACCATGGCAATAATCGGCGTGCAGACAATATTTTCATCTTTTATGCTTTCAATTTTGGGAATAAAAAAATAATTATATGAAGGTTGCAATTTTTCATAATTATATGGATAATATTGGCGGAGCAGAACTGACAGATTTAATTATGGCAAGAGAGTTAAGCGCTGATATTTATACAACAAACATAAACAAGGAAAAAATTCAAAAAATGGGTTTTAAAACCGACAATATTTTTAGCATAGGAAAAATTCCCATAAATGCGCCATTCAAGCAAGAATTTGCTTACTGGAAATTTAGAAGCCTAAATTTAAGAAATAAGTATGATTTTTATATTATTGCCGGAGACTGGGCAATGTCCGGAGCAGTTCACAACAAACCTAATTTATGGTATGTTTATTCGCCCATCAGAGAACTTTACGATTTAAATAAATATATAAGAGAACAAATTGTGCCAAGCGTTTATTTGAAAAATTTCAATAAATATATTTTTGACGCTTGGGTTTTGTACAGAAAATTTTTAAACAAAAGAGATCTGCAATATGTGCAAAAAATTGCGTGCATTTCAGAAAATGTAAAAAACAGGGTAAAAAAATATTTAAACAGGAATTCGGAAGTTATTTATCCTCCAACGGAAATAAGAAATTATTATTACAAAAATCCTTCGACGGGCTCAGGAGGAGATTTTTGGCTTTCTGTAAACAGGTTAATCGGACACAAAAGAGTTGATATGCAGTTGAAAGCTTTTGCAAAAGTTCCTGAAGAAAAATTAATTATTGTGGGCAGTTATGAAAATTCAAAACACTTTAAGGCTTACGCAGAATATTGCCAAAAAATAAAACCAAAAAATGTTGACATTCTCTCATGGGTTTCAGAAAAAGAATTAATTGATTTGTACGCAAATTGCAAGGGGTTTTTAACAACTGCCATAGACGAAGATTATGGAATGACTCCAGTTGAGGCAATGGCATCGGGAAAACCGGTGATTACCCCAAGCGAAGGAGGATATAAAGAAACAATAATAAACGGAAAAACCGGAATTTTAATTGATAATATTGACGAAAACAAATTAGCCGAGGCAGTTAAAAAACTTGGCAGAGAAATTGAAAATAATCCCCTAAAATACAAAAACGACTGCCAAGAGCAAGCAAAAAAATTTGATACGAGTATTTTTATTGAAAAAATAAAAGAATCAATAAAAAAATTGTCCTAAAATCGTGTTTGTTGCGTTAATGGCATTCTTTATTTTAATTTTTAAAATTATATTTAAACTCTTTAAAAACGGCATGTTTTTAAGAGACATCCGCGGCAAATTATTGTAATAATTATCTTCGTACTCGCCCCAGATCCTTTTTCCGCAAAAGCAATTTTGAAATGTTTTAGTGTTTTCCGCCAAATAAAAATTGCCCAAATCTTCGTTTATGTATTTTACTTTTGCCATAGAAAATGCGCGGTAAACGAAATCCACATCAAGCGCATAATGCAGTTTTTCGTTGTAATATCCGGCTTTTTCATGCAAAGATTTATGGTAAAAATAACCAGAGGGATTAGGAGGAAAAACCTGCCCGCCAAAATGAATAATCATATCTTCATATCTTAGAGCTTTCGACGGCGCCCATTTCTCCTTCAAAAATGGCTCTTTATTTCCTATTTTCTGCCATATATTGCAATTTCCGTAAACAAACGAAGGCTCGGGTAAGCCCTCAAAAATATCTAAAACGCGGCCAAAAACATTTGGTTCATAAAAATCATCCGAGTTTAAAAAGCTGATAATTCCTCCGCGGGCCATTCTGATTCCTTTATTCATCGCATCTGACTGACCGCTATCTTTTTCCGAAATCCATTTAATATGCGGATATTGCAAGGCGTAACTTTTTATTATCTTTGCGGTCCCGTCTGTTGACCCGCCGTCAATAATTATGTGTTCTGCGCGCTCACAATTTTGCGAAATAACATTCTCAATGCATTTTTTTATAAACTCCGCCCTGTTATAAACCGGGGTTATTACAGAAAGACTGATTTTGGGTTTTTGTGATTCTTTTATATTTTTAACATATTCTAACTGCTTTATTTTGTTTTCAACTCCCCTTGTCCAATTTGCATGGTGGAGCAGTATATTCTTTGGAATTTCAAAATTCATGCCCGGTTCCCACAACCAATTTTTTTTCCCATAATCAACTCCGGGCGACCAAAAACATTCAGATAAAAATCCCCATTGGAGCTCTTTTTCGTTTTTTATCACATAATTTAGCGCCGCTTGGCAACCAATAAATTCGGGGTTTTGCTCCCTTATTTTTCTTACCTCTTCCCAAAGCTGTAATGTCCTGCTGTTGGCGCGCAGTATAAAAAATCCTGTGCATATTGACTCCGTTTCTAGAGGGTTAGAACGGTTTTTCTGAAATAAAATGTCCCTATCGCCCAATTCTTCAAGAAGCGTTTTTTCAGTTTCTCCAAAAAACTGGACATCAACATCAGAAAAAATAAAAATGTCATTCCAATTTTCTTTAATCGCTCCTATCAGCATATCTATTTTGCGATCTATGATTTTTTCCCAGCCATTTTCCAAAAACCTTGCCGAGGGACAATTCTGGCTAAAATCTTTTATTATCAATTCGTAATTATCCTTGATTGACGGCAAAAACCAATTATTTTTCAGGCCCTCGTGCGACGGAGTACAATAAGAATAAAGTTTTATTTTTTTAGGGCGCTCCCCTTCTTCCATCCTGTCAAAAAAATAATCTTTTATTTTTTTATGAAGCTCCTTTTTATCCGTAGCCCACACCCAAACTTTATTTTCATTCAATTTTATATCTTTATCAGGGTCAAAATCATACTCTTTTATTAAATTATCTATGCGTCCGTAGCGTCTGTCTGCATGATTTCCATGCCATAAATGAAAAATATTACCCTGAACAAAAAAGACGCTCCCTTTTACCATTCTTCGCGCCGACCACACCCATTTTCTCAAATCTTTTTCTAATGCCGCAGAGCAGCTGATCCAATTTTTTTTGGTTTCTATCCCATAAAAAGCGTATACCATCATATTGTCGGAGAACCCGAGAATATTTTTATCGTAAAAATTGAGTTCGTCAAAAACTTTTTTTCGCGCAGCCCATGCAAACCCCGGATGCCCGTATTCTAAATATTCTGGTATTTTTTTTCTGATCTCTGGATTTGAGATCACATAAGCCGACCCGCAAGATTTTTGATTTTCCTTATTGCCAAAAGGCAATGAACTAAAATCTTTTATAAATCCGCTTTCAGGAAGCCTTACGCAAAAAGAAAATGGCTGGATTATTACATATTTTTTAAGGAGCTGGGATGTTTCTTTTAGCCAATTATCATTCTCAAAAATAATATCGCAGTCTAACCATGCTATTTTGTCGCAATCTTTGGGCAAGCGCTCCAAGCCTATATTAAGCAGTCTTTCCTTTTGCCACAAAATGTCTCCGCCCCTTAACTGAACCAAAATATCTGCGTCTTCTTTTGAAACTTCAAAATTTTTGCCTCCAAAAGCCAATTCAACGCAAAGCAAATTTAATCCCTGCTTTTTGCTTGACTCCCTGAATCTTCTATAATTTTCTATTTTATTCTTATAACCTGTCGGGTTAAAAAAAACCGTTATTCCCCAAAAAGCGCCGGGCAATATTTCTTCAAATATAGGGGGTTTTCTTTGCCCAAACAATTCGCAATTTTTTTCTTTTTCTTTCTCTTTTGCAAAATTTTCCAATTCTTGCCTTATTAAATTTAATTTCCCTCTCAGCTCATCCATAAATATTTTTTGATAAGAAAATAACGGTCTTTTTCCCGACATAAGGAATTGTTTTTTTCAAGCGCCGCCATATTGCCGATAATATCGACTATTCTGTAATGTTTTATGGCGTCCCAGTAATGCGGCCTTTGAAAATCATGTATAAAAACAACCGCTTTGCTGTTTAAATAATCAAGCGCCTCAAGAAAGCATTCAAGCCGCGCCCGGCCGTCTATAAAAACAATATCAAACCTTTTTCCCAGCGATCCCAAAACGCCAGCAAATTTTATGTAATTCCTAAAGCTTGCGTTATCGCCCCGCTTTTCCGGCGGAAACCATTTTAAATCCTCTGTATCCGGAGGGGCGTAATAAATTCTAGTATTTTTTCCAATTTTATTTTTTACTCGCCTGTACCAACAAAAATCATGTTCTATGCTGTGATATTCTTTAGCATATTTTGCAAATTCCACTGTGCTCCAGCCCGAACCCCACTCAAGCGCGACAGAATTTTTATTTAGGTATGATTTCAAAAAATCGCTTTCTTCCTTTTTTATATCGGTTGGTAATTCTGCGCTGTCTGTTATTTTAAAATCAATTAGCATCATTTTTTATTTTTGAGATTTCTACTTTTAAAAAATTTGTCTGCTCCTTTTCGTACTCTAATGTCTGCTCTATCAAAACTGTTATTTTTTTCTGAAATTCCCAAATTTCTTTTTCCATGCTGGAAGATTCCTTAATAGCTGTTTCTATTTTTTCACAAGAGTCCGCTATTTCTTTTTCCATGCTGGAAGATTCCTTAATAGCTGTTTCTATTTTTTCACAAGAGTCCGCTATTTCTTTTTCCATGCTGGAAGATTCCTTAATAGCTGTTTCTATTTTTTCACAAGAGTCCGCTATTTCTTTTTCCATGCTGGAAGATTCCTTAATAGCTGTTTCTATTTTTTCACAAGAGTCCGCTATTTCTTTTTCCATGCTGGAAGATTCCTTAATAGCTGTTTCTATTTTTTCACAAGAGTCCGCTATTTCTTTTTCCATGCTGGAAGATTCCTTAATAGCTGTTTCTATTTTTTCACAAGAGTCCGCTATTTCTTTTATTTTTCTAAACTCAACAAGAAATTTTTCAAAAAAATCTACTATTTCTTCGTAAATTATTTTATCATTTACAATTTTACTCTCAATAGCCCCCAATATCTCTGCCCTCGCTTTTTTCTCACCGATGATCGCCCTATCTATGTTATGCTGAATTTTAACATATGCCGTAAATACAACAAACATCGCTATATTTAAAAGCAGCACAAAAAAACTTACAAGTGGCTGAACTCTAAAAAAAATAAAATCGGCCGCAAAAAAAACACCTGCAAGCAAAGTTAAAATTATTATCAACAACTGTATACTTTTTTCTTTCTCCATTTTTAAAAATTTAATTCTATGATTTAATATACTTTTTTATTGTTTCGACAGATTCTCCATATGATAGCGCCTTGCCGTTTTCCAGCCACAAAACCTTATTACAATATTTTTCAATAATTTGCAAATCGTGCGAAGCTATAACCACAGTAGCTCCGCCTTTTATGAGTTCCTCCATTTTTTTTGAAGCCTTTTCTTCAAAATCAGCATCGCCTCCCGATCCAAAAACCTCGTCAATCAGCAATATTTCGGGATTTTTATGCTTTATGCAAAAAAAAGTTATAGAAAAATTAAGCCTTGAAACCATGCCGGTGGAAAACTGATAGACTTTAAAGTCAACAAAATCGCTTAATCCGGAGAAATCAACAATTTGGTTGAATTTCTGCTTTATTTCTTTTTGTTCAAGACCCATAATTGAACCTGCAAGATAGATATTTTCACGCATTGTAAGCTTTCTCTCCAGCCCCAATCCAAGCGAAGTAAGGTAAACAAAGGTGCCGTTTGTTTTCACGTAGCCTTCGCTCGCCTGGTATATTCCGGCAATTATTTTCAAAAGCGTGCTTTTTCCGGCTCCGTTTTTTCCTATAATGCCCACTACTTCTCCCGAGCGCGCTGAAAAAGAAACATCTTTAAGAGCTATTCTTTCGCGTCTTTCTTTCCTGCCGCTTAAAACTTCCAGCAATTTTGCAAGCACTCCTTCGTCTTTTCTGTAATCAATATTAAATTTTTTTGAAACATTTTTTGCCTCTATCCGCATAATGCTTGCTGTCATAATTTTTCTGCAAATTTATTTTTGTTTTTTTGGAAAATAAAAAGTCCGAGAAAAAATATAAAAACGCTTATCACAGCCACTAAAAACATCCCATGGAAAACCGGAAAAGTATTGTATATTATTATATCCCTTGAAATTGAAATATAGTGGTATAAGGGATTAAAAACGCTTAAATAAAAAAGCCATGTGTTTTTAGGAATTAAATAAAAAATAGGCGTTGCAAAAAACAAAAATCTCCCGGCAACCTGCCAGATATTATTTAGGTCAATAAGATAAACGCCCAAAACCGCCAGCGTGAAAGAAACGCCGAGCGCAAACAAAAAGAAAAAGAAAAAAATTATGGGATAAAAAAGCAGGAAAACAATACTCGCCTTGTAAAAAAACATAAAAATAATAAATATTATTATTTCAAAAATATGCGAAAACACAAACTGAAATGCGCTTGCCAAAACAAACGCTTCCGGACCGATTTTGATTGATTTTATAAATCCGGCATTTCTTCCAATGACGGTTGTTGCCGAGTTTGTTACAGAAAGAAAAAAATTAAATATTATTAGCCCCAAAAAAAGATACAAAGGGTATTTATCTATTGAATTGTTAGAGATAACTCCGCCTAAAAACAAAAGGATGATAAAAAACGAAAGAGGCTCAAGCAAGTACCAAAAAATGCCAAGGTAGCTACCCTCGTTCCGCAGCTTAAACTGGGTTTTTGCCAAGGAAAAGCTTAATTGCAAAATTTTTTTTATATTTTCAAACATTTTTATTATTTTTCTTGTCATTGCGAGGAGCGAAGCGACGCGGCAATCTAGAGTATGCGCACAAAAACTCTGGATCGCCACGCCCCGCCTCGGCGGGGCTCGCGATGACAGCACATATTATTTGCTAACTTTATACAAAACAAAGCCTTCTGAGCTTTTATTTATTTCTTGAAAATTTTGGCACGAAAAAGCCCTTGAATAAATATAGTCTATATTTTTTTCTTTTGCAATCCGGCCTTTTTTCTCGCATTCAAAATTTAAAAATTGGTTATACAAATCGGGATTGTCCGAACTCATTGTAATGGTTCCGCCTTTTGTAATAACCGGATAATTATTTGTTGCTGTTCCAATAACCGTTCCCTTCCACGGAGCGCTTAAGAACCTTTTTTGCTTAATATTTTTGAATAGCTCCAAATCCTCTTGCGTTAAATAATTATTGGCGGGTGGCATAGGAATTGAATTTGCCTTGATTATTGGATTTTTCAAAATTAATTTTTCCCAATTTTGGTTTTGCGTGTAAAACGGAATTGCCAGCACAAATAATAAAATGACAATTATTTGTAGTGTCATTGCGAGCCAAAACGAAACAATCTCGCTGCTGTCATTGCGAGGAGCCAGCAGGTCGAAGATCTTGTAAGGGCGACGCGGCAATCTATAACTCTGGATTGCCACGTCAGTCGCTTCGCTCCTTCCTCGCAATGACAAGAAAATAACTTTTTTTATCTCCTCCAATCCAAAAGCTGAAATTAAAACAACAATTATTGACGTGAAAAATACAACTCTTTCATACCCGATTATGATTCTAAGTGAAGAAAAAGAATAAAAAATCCAAAAAATTATTCCTAAAACAAGCTGGTAAAATAGCCACTTTTTATTTTTGAAAACAAAATATATCCCAATTGCGGAAAAAAATATTGCCGGCCATGGAATTATATTATAAAAATAAAACTGCGGAATAAAATTTCCGGTAAAAGATCTGTAAAAAATATAATTAAATATTTCCATAAAAACATGTTTAACCATGTTTAACCCCTCGGGTTAAACAGTAGGGGAAGGGTAAAAAAAATAATTAAAGGCGGATAAAACAGCGCGCCGAATAAAAATGATAACATTGTCATTTTAATGTTTTTTTCCGCAAAAAAACAGCCTCCGATTAAAAATAAAATGATTCCCATTGTAAACGGCAATAAATTCCAAATTCCGGGCAAATTAGACGAAGAAGCGATATAAAGAATAGACAAAGATGCCGCGGCAGAAGAAAATTTTGAAACATTGTTTATCCGTAACAGCAAATATGCCAAAACTATAATTAAAGCATTAAAAAATATAGAAAGAACAGCATATTGAGTCAGCGGGTCAAGCTTAAAAAGCAGCATAATTTCCGCAATAAAAGAATGAAAAAATATTTCTAAGTTTGGAAAAAAGCTATTGTCAAAAGGATTTTTCAATGGCAGGGAATGGCTGTTGATTGATTCTTTTACAAGTGAAACCGCGTACCATTCATCGGAAAAATACGGATAAACATATTGCATATTTTTTGCCTGGCGGTACTGGAAAAGCCGGTCGTTTACCATGCCATATTCTCCGCTATAATTATAATGGACTTGATATAAGGTCAAAACAGAAATAATTGCCACAGCAAAAAAAACCCAGTCTGCTTTCAACCTCTGGGGTTTTAACGTTAACCCTAACGTTAACCCCAGAGGTTTCGGGTGAGGTTTCGGGTGACTCTGGATTGCCGCGTCGGCTTGCGAGCCTCCTCGCAATGACACGTAAAGCAACGCTAAAATAAAAAATAAATTTGCCGGTAAAACAACCCAAAAATAAAATATGCCAAAAAACTGCGTGAAAATCGCCAAAAGAATTTGAAATATAATAAAATATAATAAGAAATAAGCAAATTTAATCATATTAATACATTCTATCTTGAATTTTGCTGTAAATCAAAAAGCGCTTTAAAAACCAGCGCCTTTTAATGGGATATTTTTTTAACTAATGCGTCCAATAAATTTTTTACAGATTCCTGCGCCTGATCTTGCGTGGAGCTTTCGGTAAATTTTTCCCACAAACCTAAAATGACAGAGTCGTTTAATGCCCTGACATCATTTTCAAGCTTTAGCCTGTCTTCAAAGGAAACTTCGGTTTTAGCTTTTAAAACTTTTTCAATAAAAAGATTGGAAAAATTTATTACTTTTACATTCAGCTGCTGTTTGCCAAGCTCGGATTGCATTTTTTTGTTTTCGGACTTTTCAAAAAAATATCCGGCTCCAAAAACAAGGGACACTGCCAAAAGAATAAATATTATCACAATTATTACTGCTTTTTTCCTGTCTATTGTCATGGCCAATAAAGTTTTTTCTTTGCTTAATGGTATTATATTGCCTAAATACATAACGAAATTTTAAAATTTTTATAATTTTTAATTTTTAAATAATAATCTAATTTTTAAAAATTCTAGCATTAAAAAATTATTTTAAAAATTGAAAAATTGGAAAAATTAAACATTAGCTGCAGCGGGCTGCCTTTCTCGCCTTTTGTCTTTGTAAAAATTATACGCCAGCATAAGTATAACTATAATCAGCAAAAATGTTTTCCAGTCAAGGATATTTAAAAACCAAAATGTGGTTTTTAGCTGGACATTTATGTGAATTCCGCTTCCTTCGGTAACTTGGAAAGGCTTTCCGTCATAACTTAAATAGCCCGGGGCTTCGACCTTTAAATAATAATAGCCCTCGGGCACTAAAAATGAATACGTTCCCCTGACGTCTGTTGTTTGCGGATTTTCTTGCTGGAAATTTTTAGCCGGCCATAATTCGTATTGTTTTGTGCTGGGATTCAGCCAGTAAAGCGAAGCGACTGCCCCGACAATTCTGGTTTCTTTGTCGCCGCTTTTTTCATAAATATATCCTTCCGGGTCAACTACGGTAATTAATTTTATTTCTTTAGAATATATTTTTTCGTCTTTGTACTCTATAACAGTGATAATTTCATATTCACCATCAACAACCGGAGTTTGCACGGTTGCGGTATACACTCCGCTTCCCGAATCAACATAATCAAATTCTGCCATCACTAATCTGGTTTCAACGCCTCCCGCAGTGTCATTGCGAGCGAGCCCATCGGGCGAGCGTGGCAATCCAGAGTCTGTAGCAGGAACACTGTTAGTGCTTTCAATCTGGATCGCCATGTCGGCTTGTGAGCCTCCTCGCGATGACAGAGTGGCACCATCTACAACAATAGGCGCAGAAAGCGCGGCTGGCTGGAGAATTTCTGGGTTTGAAAAAATAGACGACAAAGTTAAATCTCCCAGTTTGACATTTGAAGCTGTCTGGTCGGATGTTTTAATTTGCGAAGGATGTTTTGATTTAAAAACAATATATCCGCGCACTCTTTTTACAGGAGCATCAGGTTTTACAACCAATTGCAAAGGATTGTTAACTAAAGTTTGAATTCTCTGCTCGGTTTGGCCTTTGTTATTTACAGACAAGGCAACATTAAAATCTACCAAGCCGCCGGCCGCTTTTGAAAAAACAACTCCCAAAGGAATTTTGCTTTTTGCAACAGATGACAGTTGCGCAATTGGCACTCCTTTTACCAAAGCAAGCTTGCCTGGCGTTACATTTGTTGGCGCCAACCCCAAAGTTTCTGTAAGCCCGGGCAAACTTAGTTTAGAATTTTTTAATTTCTGCAAATCTGTAACTTTGGTAATGCCAACTTCTTGAAAAGTTTCTCCAACTTTGGGAAATTTTTGCGCTAAAAGCGCTACTTCGTTTGGCAAAGGAGCCAAGGCAAAACGCGTAATTGGCTTTTCCGGTAAAAGGAGCCATTTTCCGCCAAGAGACAACTGCGCTATTTTTGGAATTTTTATCACAACAGGTTTGGGAGCTGGCTTTTGGGCAGGCTGTAAAAATTTTGGAATAAAAGGTTTTATGCCTTCCTCCAATTGCCGTAAAATTGATTCTAAGGGCGGAGCCAGTTTAAAAGTTGGATTTTCTTCTGGTAAAACAGAAACAGGCTTTTCTGGTAAAACCACCAAAAAATCTGCCATTGCCGGTTTGCCAATATTTCCCGCCAAGTCTTTTGCAGTAAATTCCAAATGATATGAGTGTTCCTGTAATTTGCCCAAAGTTACATACCAGTTGCCTTGCGCATCTGCCAAAAAAGAGCCGTACTCCTCTCCAAATAAAACCGTAATTTCTGCTTTTGGCTCGGTTGTCCCGGCAACTAAAATTTCTTCGTCTGTTGTGTATTTGTCTTTAATGTAAATTATTTTTATTTCCGGAGCAGTTATGTCTTGAACAGGGCCAGGGCCTCCCGCAGCCGGAGTTTCGGCTGTTCGCGAGCTGGCAGGCCTCCAGTCTGTTGAAACATTGCAGTTTGAGCAGGAAAAATAAATAGTTACGCTGTTGTCGCCGGTTGCAGTTCCCGCAAAAGCGCCCGAAGAATTTATTGTAACTCCAGAAAAATTTATCCAGCCCGTTCCCTCGGCCCAGGCATAACCAGAAAGCGTTCCTTCGGCATTGTTTAGTACCCCGCTGTTTGTTGGGTTTAAATTTATTCTGCCCGTATTCTCATTCCACGCGTAGCCCGTTACAACAGAATCTGTAATATGAATGTTTCCGTTTGTAGTGCCAAAATTCACCCAGCCAATTTGGTCAGACCAGGCCGATCCCGTAACTGTGCCATCTGTAGTGGAAGCAAAAACCGGCGCCGCTATAAGGCTGGCAAAAATTAAAAGTGATAATAGTTTTATAAAACGTAACATTCGGCTTTAAAAATTAGAATAATTTTTTATCGCAATTTCAGCCCTCCTCCAAATTTAATATTCCCGCTGACTTTCAAACATTTTAATCATTTCATCAATTTTTTACCTTCTGGGTTTTTTAAATAATTGTTTTTAGAAACTATTGATTTTCCCAATCGTTTCTCTAATTTTTTACGGGCGCCGCCGGCAATATCTCCGCCCGTTACAGCGTCACTTTTTAGTTTTGACATACCTTTTGAATCTTCTGTTCTGTGAATTTCGGTGGTTGACCTTTCTCCCAGCATCACAAAAATTAGTTCCAAATCGTCCATATGATCTCTTAAATTTTCGCGTCTTAGGTTCTTATGTTTTCTGTATTCGCTGGGAGTCATTCCAAAAGTGGCTTTTGAAATTTCTGCTGTTAAAATTTCATAATTTTTTTGGTTTTCAGCTCCCCTATTTTTCCATTCATCGGTTAGTTCCTCACGGATAAAAATTCCACGCATTCGTTTTTCAATCCAGTCGTCTGAATACCCTTTTAATTTGTAGATCATTCTGGTTCGCTTGGTTGCAAGTTCCGGGTTTTCTATTTCTTGAACTCTCTCATAGCCTACTTTCGCCAGCCAACGCTTAAATGGCTCGGCTTTGGGAGATGGAATAGACTGAACTAAACGAAAAATTCCTTCCGTATTCCAGCAATACATTTTTTGCTTGCCTCCGGCTGTTTCCATCTCAAGCATAAGGGGTGGTACAAATTGTACCCCTCCTTTGTCTGTAAGTTTTGCCAATTCTTCATCTCTTTCTTTCAATCTCTTAAAATACTGCGCCGGATCGTTTGACCCTGTTAAAGATTCAATAACATCGTTTATCACAAACCACCACTCATTTTGGTGAATAGTTTTTCGTATTTTCTTGCCTTTGAATAAGGCAATTTTTGTTGTTTCGACTTTCTCCTCCATAATTTTATTTGTATTGTAAACTCTGGATTGCCACGCCCCTCGCTGTTGCTCGGGGCTCGCAATGACACCTAAATTACTATCGCAGCTTCAGCCCTCCTCCAAATTTAATATTCCCGCTGGCTTTCAAACTTGAAGCTGATCCTGTGCCGCTTATTGTAAATGTTCCAAAACGCGGGTTGCTGGTTGCTAAAAAACTGTGGCTGTCAAAAATATATCCAAAATAACTTTTTGTCGTTCCCGCTCCGTCGCCGGTTAAAATTGTATAGTTGCAGGTTGGGTTGCTGGCAGAAGCTGTAGAATGGCACCACTCGCCTTTTGTTCCGCAGGCTGAACCTGTAAAATCATTTCCCTTGCAAACATATAAAGTTACTGTGTCTGCAGAGCCGTCTGTGTCTGTATCTGAAGCAGTTGAAGTAAATGTTTGCTGGGCTCCCACTGCAATTGGGTCTGTGCCGTCGGCAATTGCTGTAAAGCCGGGCGCATGGTTTACCGCAAATGGACTGCCGCTATCTCCAGTTCCCTGCGAGCTTGCCGAACAAGTAGAAGCCGCGTTATAATCGCACACAAAAGCATACCACGCATTAGACTCTGCGCTGGCTGAAGATGTTGTATATGTAACGCTTGCTTGCGCGCCCGAAACAGTTGAAGTTGAAACCGCCCATGTTTGGCTTGTGGCGCAAGTTGGCGCGGCATTATTGTTTGGAGTAATTGCGTCTGTTTTGCAGACCGCCAAATAATAATTGTCTGCGTCTGCGTCTGTGGCAGTTGCTGTAAAAGTTACTCGGACTCCCGCGTTTGTTGGGGTGGTTGAAGAACTGCTGCCATCGCTTGGGCCTGCCGTAAAACCCGGCGCAGTGTTCGGCGCCCCAAATATCCAATTTCCATTATTCCCATTGTCAGTTGAATTAGCTCCTGCGTACCAAACATTAGCTTGTGTGGGTTGCGAATAAGTAAGGCTTAAATAGTCTGTTGATATTTGCCCTGAAACTGTTGTCAGTGTGTGAGCCGCCGCTGTGGCAGACTTCCAAATTGCCAAATGCCCTGCTGTTCCTGTAGAAACCATATTCGCCAGAGTTATGGTCTTACCTGCTGTAATATTTGTTGTCGTATCCCCTGCCACGGTTACCGTGCTGTAAGTGGCGTCTTGCGTAATGTTTAGCGTTCCTGCGGAGTTAGTCAGAGTTCCTGTCATAGTGTTCACGCCAGACAGGGTGAGGGCAGAGGTTGCGGAGTTCTGTATCACGCCCGTGACGTTGGTGCCGATGACGCCGAAGAGAAATCCATAACCCGAACCTGAGCCAGAATTAGTGATTGTGCCAATGTTGTTTACAGAGCCTACGGAAAAACCAGCAGCAACAGAACCATTGTTATTTATTATAATATTGCCAGATCCCGTAACTCCGCCAGTAAGTGCAAGTTGCCCATCCGCTGCAATAATTGTAAAATTGTTGTTTAGAGTAACTGCTCCGCTAAAATACGGATTGCCCCCAAGACTATTAATAGATAATGTTCCACTACTGCCAGAGGCTACAGAAATTGGATTAGTAATAGTAGCTGAAATATTAGATCTCAACGTCGCATTCGCACTTCCGCTTGAATCACCCAACGTAATTGTCCCAGTTCCTGCTGCATTTACATTGATTTCTATCGTCCCCGCTTTAATTGTCAGCCCGCCTGTAAAGGTGTTTGCTCCAGAAAGGGTAAGCTGTCCCGCACCAGATTGAGCTAAACTCCTCGCTCCTCCGCTTTCTGAAATAATTCCAGAAATGGTGAGAATTTTAGTTGTAGCCACGCTAATTGTGGCGTTGCCGTATAGAGTTACGGCTCCAGCTAGAGCGGTGTTAGATAAGTTTTCTGTTAAAAGTCCTGTTCCCAGTTTAAGCGTAGAACCTGCCGTTGAGTTAAATGCTCCTGTAAATGTCATTGCTACATTGTTGGTGTAGGCGTCCAAAGTTCCCGATGCTAAAGATACAGTTGAAGTTGCTGTAAAAGCATCTGCCAGTTGGATAGTTGCTCCGTAAGCATTAAAGGTTGCTCCGTAAAATGTCTTAGCATTATTAGTTAAGGTAAGTGTGCCTGTGTGGGCTTGGCTTTCCATTGTCCAAGTGTAGTTTCCAGAAAATGTTCCTGCGTTAGAAAGGTTTACACTTCCGTAAGAAGTAACTGCGTTTGAAAGTGTAATTGGCGTAGCTGCATTGGTTGAAATATCTTTGCCAAGACGGGCTTGGTTTACTGTTACTGTGCCTGTGCCGGTTAAAGCAACGGTGTCTTGTGGAAGCGGAACGCGGCTTACAGTGCCTCCTGTCCAGTTGGCTTTGGTTGCCCAGCTTCCCGCAGAACCTCCCCAAGTTTCTGTGTCTGCTGCGGTAAAAGTAATGTTTGAGTTGCCTCCTGCGTCTCCACTGCCTCCGGTAATGGCAGACAAATTAGCAGATGCGTTAAATGCAATATCTCTAAAATCTGCATATTGAGTTACCAAATTTGTTCCAACGCTTATGGCGTCTGTAAAGGTTATGGTAGAGGCTGTGCCTATTGAGGTGGTGCTAACCAATAATCTGTAATTTTGTGTTGTTTGATTGCCTCCGTTGCCAGACAGAGTAAGAGTTCCGCCAGTTGCTATGGTTAAATTCCCAGAAAATTGTATTCCGTCTGTGCCGACTGCTGTTCCGGTACGGTTAAGATTATAAAATGTTAATCCTCCGCCATTAAAATTACTAGTAGTTCCATTTCCTGCGGCAGTCAAATTTATCGTAGAAGTTCCACAATTAAAGGTAAAATTACTGCCATCGTTAAACCAATATCCATAAGTAGTAGGTTCGCCTGAAATAGTAATAGTAGAAGAACCCGCATTAAGTGTTTTTGAACCGCTGCCATGTATAACTAAATCTGCCATATTAATATTATGATTGTTTGTTGTCCAAGTTGCACCGCTATAAAGAATAAGATTGCCACTTGTTGTAAGGTCATCCTGTTGACTAATTGTAATTTGTCCTGAAACATTATAATTTACATATACTCTTGCCATTGATTTTCCGCCAGTATAAAAATTTACAGTTGTTCCAGTATCGCCAGATACAACCGTATCAATAAACACAGGCCCAATCCAAGTATAGCCTCCTGCAAATCTCACATTAACTGTGCTTCCGTTGGCTGGTCTGATATTTAAAGCATTGTAATTACCAGACAGCGTGCCGGTGTAGCCGTCCAAATCAAACGAATTTAGATAAGCAGTATTCACATTTACTGCCAAATTCCCCGAAGTCGCGGTGGCTAAAACATTGTCGCCGGTTTGGGGATAAGTGCTGTTGCAACCTGTCCAGCTGGCAGCGCTGTTCCAATTTCCGCCGGCGTCACTAATTGTGCAGTCGTAAGCCGAAGCAAGCCCCGGCAAAACAAAAAACCCAATAAGTGTCATTGCGAGGAAGCTGAGCTTACCGAAGCTGACGCGGCAATCCAGAGTGAAAGCACAAATCATGGATTGCCACGCCCCTCGCTGCTGCTCGGGGCTCGCAATGACAGAATTGGTTGTTTTTTTGTTGACTCTTGACATAGGGTTATAGTTTGATATACTTAATTTAATAACAGTACCCCGAGGTAAAAACTCGGGGCTTTTTTTGTCTAAAAATCTACTCTAAAATTATTTCACTTTTAATATCTTCTAAAAATACATGCCAGCACTGCCTTATTTCCCAGCCCATATTTTTTTGATAAGCCATAAAAATAATATTCTTCTTTTTTTCCATGGTAACATATTTTTTAAGTTCTATAAAATCGCTATCGCCACTGACCACAATTATAACATCAAGATCGTCAACAGTTCTCACGACATCTAAAACAATTTCAATATCCATATTTCCTTTTTTGATTACTCCGCCCGCCACCAAAATATATTTTAATTCCTTACTCTTAACACTAACAATATTTTTTATTTTTTCTAAAAACTTTTGACTGCCATGAAAAACAATGTCATTTTTTACGGGCATAGCCAAATAATAATTTATAAATTTTAGATCGCAATAACTGCCAATAAATTTTCTAAATTTTTCTAAATCAATCTGCCAACCATATTTTTGGCGACCATGAAATAAATTTGCCCCGTCGCAAAAAATTCCTACTTTTTTTCCTTTTAATTTTTCTAAAATTTTATAATATTTTTCTTTGTTTTCCATTTTCACTAAGTAATGCGGTTGCCAGCCAGCGTGTAGCCTGAACCGTTAAATGTTATTGAATTAAACGAAGTGTCAGCGGCAAAGTCATTGCTGTTAGATTTGTTGGAAGCTGAAGCTGGAAACACCAAATCATCCCCTGCCTGCGGCAGAGTATCCCAATTTGCCGCTACGTTCCATAAATTACTTGATGACCCGTCCCACGTGCAAACAGTTGCAGAAGCAAACCCCGGCAAAACAAAAAACCCAATAAGTGTCATTGCGAGGAAGCTGAGCTTACCGAAGCTGACGCGGCAATCCAGAGTGAAAGCACAAATCATGGATTGCCACGCCCCTCGCTGCTGCTCGGGGCTCGCAATGACAGAATTGGTTGTTTTTTTGTTGACTCTTGACATAGGGTTATGATTTGATATAATTAACGCAGGATCACTTGGATGGACGCTTGCGCCGGTTCAGGTGATTTTTTTTATATTTTTTCTTTTTATTTCTGGCCAGCTAACCACCTTTTCAATAACTATATTTTCTTTAATTAGGTCGTAAAACTGCGTATCTTTTCCGCGATATTTCCAGAGAATAGCTCCAGCTGCCATATCGGCCGTATTCACTAAAAAATTCTTTTGGCTATCAACATCTTTAATTGAATATTTTAAATTTTCTTTAATTTCCATCGTAACTAATCTATTAAATTCGCTCTGGTCAATTTTTCTATGAAAATGTCTGTCAATAATAAAATCTATATTTCCATTTTTATACCACTTAATTATATCACTAATTAAATCTCTAACCAACATTGAAAAATTTTCAGGGTTATCGGTAATTTTTCTGTTTTTCTTATCAATTATTATTGCAAATATTTTAAAATTAACTGATGCTATCCCTGACAAAAATTGGCGCTTAGTATTTTGTCCTGCATGATAAAATTTTATTTCTTTTATATTTACTTTTCTTTGTTTTCCATTTTCGCTAAATAATACTGTTGCCATCTATGTTGCCATTGGCAAACCCCGGCAAAACAAAAAACCCCGCAAAAATTACGGCATTTATCGTAAAAAAGATTAATGATGACTTTTTTAACATTTTATTTAGACAAACTAAATTCTATCAATGCTTTTTTTATAACTTCATCGCTTGTATTATTACCATTTTTCCAAACAACTTCTTCTTTATAACTTATATCATTGGCAGGTACCCCGAAAATTGGACACTTAGTATGTTCTCGTTGTATCCTGAATAAAAACAAAACTTATGCCAAGAGGATATCCGTCGTTAACTGCCGAGCAGAGGCAGGAAATCATGTCGCGAGTTA
>Ga0208375_1001085_pt1 | contig 32924 bp, 28 predicted proteins | sample RifOxyD1_FD_184038 | JGI IMG/M metagenome (GOLD analysis project Ga0208375, IMG submission 184038) | Soil microbial communities from Rifle, Colorado - Rifle Oxygen_injection D1 (SPAdes) | ecosystem: Environmental > Terrestrial > Deep subsurface > Rock core/Sediment | place: Rifle, Colorado...
AAAGAATCAAATCAAAAGATTTAAGCTTTTTGTAATCAAACTTTTCCAGAAGCAGCTTTTGAGATTCAGGATGAATATTTGGTGAAATTCGATCTATGGCCAGGCCGGAAATCCGGTTAAACGTCAGGCGCGAGTAATCGTTGTATGGTGGCTCTAGCAAACAATGACGGATAAAAGTAATCTTTTTCATATCTACCTGATTTTCTTGACCAGCCTGTTAACAGGATCAAATAACACCATGGTGCCGGTTTTAAGCCTGCCTGATTTAATGCCGCCAATGGCCCCTTTGCCAAGCTCTCTGGCTCTTTGGGCCCCATGAGAAACAATGCCGGCATTTTCAAGGATTAATCCCGAAGATATGGCAATATAGGGATCGTGGCCCAGGTTCATCTGGGTGGCCACTAAAATTATTGGGACTTCCTGTTGTCTGTAGGTATCAATTGTTTGAGCTATCTGGTCGAAATTGTCACACTGGTCCAGATTTACTATGACGCCCTCTACCGGTTGCCCTTCGGCAAGAAATTTACCTTTAACTTCAACGAAATCGTCCTCGCCTTTTGAAGATAACTCAAGAGCTTCGATGTCCGATTCTCTGATTACATGCAGCAGATTGAGTTTTTCATAATTGGAAAATGATTGTTTTCGGGATTGGATTAGATGGGTAAACGTTTGGGGGTGAGCTATCAAGCCAGGCAGTTCCCTGGGGTAAATAAAATAGATATCTCCAGCTTCCAGACCCAAACGATATCCCAACACCTGGAGACCATCTCTTAGTAAAGAATACTCCTGGGTAAAAAGATATTTGATAGTTTCTCTCAGGGCCATGTAAGTTTGCGAAGCCTGGATTACTTTTTCTAATTCTTGGTTTTCCTGCCCCGAGACGTTTTCTAAAATAGTTTGCTGGGTAACCAGTCTTTCCGTTTTTTGTTTTTCAAAATCCTGACTATATTGCCCGGACTGGCGAATGCCTGTGACATATGCGAAAAGAGCTGTAGGATCGTCCTTTAGTCGCGGATGTCTTATTTCTAACATTTCAGCGGTACTGAAGTGGCCCACGCTTTTAGTGGCAACGGCTATTGCTTCCTGTTCGGTTTCGCAGTCGGCGATGGATATGTTTACCTGAGTTATGGCGCTGCCCTCAAGACCCTGGCTTAAGCGGGCGAAAATTTGTTCTGCCGCATCACTGCCAAGTCCCACATTTTCTCTTAACAACGATTGCAGTCTTTGAGAATAATAAAAACCCAATCGGGCGGACTTGACGAAATTTACACAGGAGTGAGTTCTGAGGTGCTCTAAAATTCCGGTGCAATGTTCAACCAGCTGTTTGTTTGTGAGCTTGTCTAAATCGACCTGCTGCCCGGCTTTGACGAAGGCGGCCATTTCCAGTGACTCCCGGGTTTTGAATTGACCTAGGAAATTGTCGGCATTTTGATGCATTCCGGCGGCAAAATTCCGGTAAATCTCAAAATAGGCCGGGGCTTTATCCCCAAATCTGGTTTGGAGATCTTTTAGGGTTGGATCCTGGAGATATAAACCCATTTCCGGGTAAGCCCCTTTATCAGGATCTAACTGAATTGCTTTGAGATATTCCTCAACCAGGGTCCTAAAATATTCCAGCCTGGTGTCGGGAAAACCCGCGTAGAAGGTGGCCGCGTCTCTGGCGATACTAAAATACGGCCTGCCTCCTATGTAGGCCATGTAGCCGATTGATTCTTCGCCCAGCGGGTAGCCCATGTCCATTCTGCCAAGTTGGATGCCTCCGGGAATGCCGTTGCTGCCGGTAAAAATGTATGCAAACACACCAAAATCCATTTCGGTAGGTTTGGGGAGTAGCTCGCTGAAATTGGCATCACTAAATATGACATTTGATGTCCCCAATTCACCCTTTTCATTGGCGGACAGTTGTCTTAGTTTAAATTTAGTTCTTTCCAAACATTCCTGCGATGTTTCTCCTATTTCAACTTTTCCTAAATCGGCGGTTAATCTTCTGGCCTGCAAGATATGCACTTGACCGTTCGCGCTGGCAAACTCAATGTCCTGAGGCTGGCCGTTGTAGATATTTTCGATGGTTGCAGAATAATCCTTTATCTGCTTAATAACCTTCGGTGAAATGGGAAGAGTTTCAAAGCCGGTCGATGCCCGGATTGATCCGGTTTTATCAAGAACAATGGCACTTCCGTGAGTTTTTCCATCCACCAGTTCTGATCCGAACCCCCCGACGTACTGGATTAATATGTCCCCGCTTCTAATCCCTGTATAGACGACCCCAGATCTTTCGGGATCAATTAATTTTTGTACGATCAGGCCCATTTTTATTTCGGATGGTTGTTTGCCGTGCAAGGCCACAAATTCCTCAACTTCAGCACTTCTGGCGTGGGAGTAGATGCTTTCAATTACTACCTGAAGACTATCCTCCTTATTTAGGTAGTGACTTTGAAATACCCCTGCCATGCTTAACTGCTCGCCGTCTTCGCAATTTGCAGAACTTCTGATAGCGATTCTTCCGCCGAGCTGTTTTCTTATGTTTTCAAGTTGGGCTATTAAATCGTCAGGGAGAGTGCCGGTTCTAACGTAGTGATCATAAGCATCGGTTGTGACACAAAAACCGTCAGGAACTGGTAAACCAGCCCGCCTAAGGATTCCAAGATTGAAAGCTTTGCCGCCCAGAAGAGTTATGTCACATTCGCCGGTCTCGTCCAGAGAATAAATAAATGACGCACTTTGCCTAATTTCTTGATGGGCTTTGCCAAAGTTGCCCCGACTCTGGGGACACGCCACTTAAATTACCCCCAGAATTGGGGCTTCCTTTGTTTGGACGAGCAATGTTAATTTCTGATTCTTTGTTTGACATGATTTAGGTTATTAAAATAAAAAAACCTCCGTTTTGGAGGGTTAGGTGATATAAAAATGCTATTGCATTACAAACCCTCTCTAAAAAGAGTGGGCTGTTGCCAATTGGATTGCATTTTTCTTTTTGCGATTAGTTTCATACACCATCGAATCTGCCTAGTTTAATTTCTTTTGATCCTCTGGTAACTGTAGCGATACCAACCTTGAGTTTTTCGGCAATTTCACGCTGGGAAAGGCCGCTTTTCAGCATTTTGACGATTTTGAGCCTACGGGAAATTTCGGCAATCTCGCCGAGGGTCAAAAGACCCTTTAATAACTCAAGCATGTCGCTTTTGTTTTCGACTTGCAGCAGGGCGTCTACAAGTTCGTCTGAATAGTTGATTTTCATATATATTTGTATTCGTTGTACTAATGTACTAGTACATTGTAATCCATTGTTTTACTTTTTGCAAGGGTTAGTGTTGAAGGTTGAGATTTGAACATAAAACAAGTCTTTAATTTGAATCGATGTCTGCATTCAGGCTAGAGCGACAAAATTGAATGTGTTCGGAATGTTTTATTATTGATACTGTCAGACGATTGCTTTGGCAAAAAAGGTGGACGGTGGCAGATATACCCGAAGTATTATTGCGGGGACTGACTTTTGTTTGACTTAGCTTTCAGGGTGAGCAGGCCGGCCGAACCGAATAAAGACAACAGAATCGAAATAGGGATGGCCATGCTTCTGATCAATGAGTAAGTAGGGTAAAAAATCATCGTTTGGGATTCGGTAAGCCCTGCGCAAGTAAATCCGCAGCGCGGAGAAAGCGGCTGTCCTTCGAGGGCCATACAGATAATATCGATACAAAATAACTCGTAAGCGTGGATCATCAAGAAGATGATTATTCCAAGTCCGATATAGATGGCGATATTTCTTTTAACCAGCAGCTGAGACAGGCTGATTTTTTTTGAAATTAAGCCAAAAATTCCAATTAGAGCCAAAAGGAAAAATATCAGGTATGCGGCGTAAAAAAACGGAAGAATAATGGTTTCAGGAGTCACGTAAGAGGGTTTTTGTATTTGTATATATAATTTTTTGCTAGTACCCAAGTACACTGTATGCCTCAGTTTTTCTTTTTGCAAGGTTTGGCGTTAAGAGTTGTCTTTGTATCAAAAATTATCTGAAGCAGTGAAAGTGTCTACGCACAGGCAGGTATGGCTGAACAGAAGATGTGAATGGATGTTTGTTTTATTATTGACGCACTCATATAATTACTTTTGTGAAAAAAGGGAAGGGAGGTGATAGTAGATATGTCTAGAAATTTTGCAGGTGTCGGATACTTGTTGGACGAACCAAGCGGAACCGAAGGTTTTGTAGTAACTCTGGATGAACCAAGCGGAACCGAAGGTTTTGTAGTAACTCTGGATGAACCAAGCGGAACAGAGTAATCAGTAATCAGAAGTATCGGCAGATATCGAATAATTTGGTACCTGCCGATACAACTTAAATTGAATGACAAGGTGAACAGTAAGTTCTGAATTTAGAAATACATGTACTTGCCTAATTAAGCACATAGTAATTAGTAGTAAAATATGTCCATGGGGTATGAGATTCGTCCAGCTAAGAAAGAGGAAATGAAAATAATGGTCGAGTGGGCGGCTAAGGAAGGTTGGAATCCAGGTTTGCATGATATTGATGCTTTTTACGAAATAGACGACAAAGGATTTTATTTGGGATTTTTGGACAATCAGCCAATATCTTCGATTTCTGCAGTGACTTATGAAAATAAATTCGGCTTTTTAGGGTTTTATATAGTCAAACCTGAATTCAGAGGACTGGGATACGGTTTAAGATTATGGAAAGAGGCAATAAAACATTTACCTAATCAAAATATCGGCTTAGACGGAGTTGAGGATCAACAAGAAAATTATAAAAAATCTGGATTCAAATTGGCCTACGGCAATGTCCGGTATGAAGGAATGGGGAAAATTAGCGAAGTGAAAAATCCCAAGATAGTTACTATCTCTGAAAGCATTTTTGCTGACGTAGCAGATTACGACAAAGATGTTTTTCCTGTTTCCAGGGAATCCTTTTTAAGCACATGGTTTAAACAGCCAGAAAGCTTGGCCGTAGCTTACGTTGAAAGAGGAAAAGTTTCGGGATATGGAATGGTGCGTAAATGCATAAACGGTTTCAAAGTTGGTCCCCTATTTGCAGATTCGGCTAAAATCGCTGAAATTCTGTTTCAGAGCTTGAGAAGTCACGTTGGAAAGGGAAATAAGGTGTTTATTGATGTTCCAGAAGTTAATAAACAAGCAGTTAGTATGATGAAAAAATATCATTTGAAACCAATTTTTAAAACGGCCAGAATGTATACAAAAGAGCTGCCAAAGGTTGACCTGAATAAAACTTTCGGGGTTACTACTCTTGAGATCGGATAACCATGAATATACACATATTGATGCACGAAAGTTTTGAAGCTCCGGGGGCAATTTTAGATTGGGCCAGAAAACACGATCACAAAGTTTCTCATACTCGTTTTTCTCTAAATGATAAGTTGCCAATAAACATTCAGGATATAGATTTTTTAATTGTAATGGGTGGTCCGCAATGTCCGGCTACTACCGAGCAGGAATGTCCACATTTTCATTCCGCTCAAGAAATTGCATTTATTAAGGCGGTCATTGACGAAAATAAGTTAGTTTTGGGAATATGTTTGGGGGCTCAACTAATTGGTGAAGCATTGGGGGCAAAATTTGACCATAGCCCAAATCGGGAAATCGGTGTTTTTGACCTTGAGCTAACTGAAGCTGGAAAACAAGATAAGATCTTTTCAACTTTCCCAAATAAGTTTGCTGTGGGCCACTGGCATGGTGATATGCCCGGCTTAACACCAAAATCGGCTGTTTTAGCCTTTAGCAAGGGTTGTCCCAGACAAATAGTCAGATATTCACCAAAAATTTATGGGTTTCAGTGCCATTTTGAGTTTACGAAAGAATCTATGGAAGGCATGATTAATAACAACTCACATGAGTTGGAACAATATAAATCACTACCTTTTATCGAAACGGCAACCGAATTAAGGTCACATGATTACGATACTATTAATGGGTTATTATTCAAATTCCTGGATTACATGCAGGCTCAGTTTGACTCCAAGTTTGGGTGAGCTATTTTGATTAGATATTTTGTGTGCCGAGAATAGGCTTGTAGTCGTACCTATTGCCGAGTTTAAAGGGTACTTTAGAGACGGAAACGATGAAGTTACTTTATTAGCTATACAACTAAATCAAATTGGCTGTAGAGAAGGATTTAATGAAGTTAAAGAATGACCAGTCAATTTACTAGATCGTTTTTTCTCTCTCGTTCCAGTTGTCATAACATCAACTTCTACGGAAGGAGCCCAGTCCTTATCTGGAGTTGCCTCGTCTCTCGCCCATCCTAATGCCCATTTAGCCTCAAAAGCAGTAAATTCCTTTTTCCTTATTTGAACAGGAGATAAATTCCAATCGCGGGACAATTTAAGGTTTTTATCATTAGTAGGGTCGTATTCTGCCGAACCTGGTATTATTTCAAATACATCCGGTATTCCAAGTGAATTGCTGTTTCCGATCACGAACCATAAATAGCGGTGTGCTACTTTATTATCGTTTTCCATATAAAGACGGAATATAGCTCCCGGATAATAGTTTTTTAATACAATAACTGAGTCACTATCTGCAGTAAACTTTTGTATTTCAACTTGATCCCCCACAACGAATCTGTTTACGGCGGATTTTGCAATTTTTTCAGATCGGAATCTTGTAATTTTCTCGTTAAATTTTAAAACACCTTCTTTGACGTAATCACCTATACTTAGGTCTTCCGGCATAATTGTTAAATAATTATCTAATTTAGTTATTTTACTCCACTAAACTTATTAGGTAAAAAGGTTCGGAGTCCAAGTCAAAGTAGTCAAAAATTCGAAGCGAGATAAACTTGTGCCGAGAATTGGAATCGAACCAATATTTGACGCTCTTCAGGCGCCCGCCGTGACCAACTTGGCTATCTCGGCAATTTAGAATTGTCGTATGTACCGAAGAGAATTATAGCAAAAGAACTTATATTGACGATATGGGATGTGATTGTGCGGGCTATTTCCCCCGGATTTAGGTTCTACATTCCCCCTGGCATGTGAATTCCTAATGGTCGATTGGTTAGTGCTTCATGGAATGTTCTTCTCGGATCCGTGAAGTTTGCCTTATTATCAAAAATCGATAAAAGCGTGTTTGTATTTCCAAACTCCCACCAATGTGCACCAGCTATATCGCCGGTGTGGTGGTTGATTATTTGGAGATGGATTTTTTTTATATATCTGGCTAAATATACTCTGGCGGCTATACTCATTACGCCTCGAACTAGAGCCAAATTCATTAACTGATCAGGGGTCATGGCCCTTATCTGGTCCAGGGTAATTTTTGTGTATGGATCAAATATTCGATAGGCTTTTTTATAACTACGGACCTTGCCTGTTGTAAGACTCTTAAAAAGCTTCTGGTCCCGATCTGGAAGTAATTCAACGTGCAATTCTCGTCTTAAGGCGGCCATGTCTTGGGTTGCTACCGCTTCTGAATCGTGTCTGTTAATCTCGCAAGATGCTCTAGCCAAAGTATCCTTAAACTGCTTAAAAGCTGAATCCGTGTTACCCAAGCCTTCGAGAAACAGATTTTTCTGCTCTTTACCGCTGGCTGCCATGTTGATACGGATTGTATATATATGACCTATAAAAGTCAATTTATGCCTGTATTTAGCGAAAAGACTTAGAGTTTTGATTAAGTATTTCCGACTCGACTGCTTTTGTGTCAAATTTTAGGTCATACAAACCGACAACACCTAATTAGCTTTTTTCGCTACGTTGCTTTTGATACCTCTCAAAAATATTTAGCGGTTATCCCCCATCATCTATACCAGGATCAGACTTATGAAAATTCGAGCACTTTGGTGGACGATGAGGGATTTGAACCCCCGACCCCCGCTGTGTAAAAGCGATGCTCTAACCAACTGAGCTAATCGTCCCTGAGATATAAAGTAAGTGCCGGGAAGAGGACTTGAACCTCCATGCCATTTCTGGCACACGCACCTCAAGCGTGCCTGTATACCAATTTCAGCATCCCGGCATATGCTTATTATACTTTGTTGGTGTGTGGGCCGAAGAGGACTCGAACCTCCACCCCTTGCGGGATACGCTTCTGAAGCGTACGTGTATGCCAATTTCACCATCGGCCCGTCTATCAGATATTATATAATACATGGAGTTAGCCGGGGTGGCGAAATGGTAGACGCAAGGGCCTTAAGAGCCCTCGACCCCTAAGGTCATGCGGGTTCGAGTCCCGCCCCCGGCACTTAAGTATGGAGCATTTGTATTTTATACGTCATGGTCAAAGTGTGGCAAACTCAGAAAAAATTATTGCCGATGCTTTTTCGCCACTAACACCCACGGGCATATCCCAAGCTGCTGAGACGGCCGTATTGCTTAAACCATTAAATATTGCCTTAATTTTTTCTTCTCCGCTCCTTCGTGCAAGACAAACAGCAGAAACAGTTGCCGACGTAATTGGATTAGATAAATCAAAAATTACAGTTATCGATGATTTAAGAGAAAGAGGTTTAGGGGAATTAGAAAATAAGCCTAAAACTCAGGAAAGTAGATGGTATTTTGATACCTCAGAAGGATATGGCATAGAAACACACGAAGAACTTTACGAACGAATGAAAAAAGCTCTTAACGAAATTAGAGTTTTATCTAAAATAACATCAAACATTCTTATTTCGGGACACTCGATTAGTGGGGATATGTTACGTCTTATTACTGACAACAAGTCTGATTTTTCTCGTCTTGCTGACTACGAGCTGACCAAAAATGCGGGTTATTTTGAACTAAATGTCAAGTGAGTTACTTGTATATGGTCTTTTAAAAGTTCCAACTGTTCAGCTAGAAGTCGTGCCTCATTTGAGGTATCATTAAATAGTCGAGAAAAGTTCGAGCGTAGTACCGTACTCGGCACAAGGCGGATTTTTTATATTAAGTTCAAGTTATTGGCTAGAAATAGTCGTTTTCTCAAGTTCGAGTTAATGATTCTTAACTCTGATTTGATTTTTGTTTGTTTCTATCTGCAGAGAAAAGTTGAGCGGCTCGGGCCTCGGAAATTCTGAGCGGAGTACTGAAAGTCCTGGTGGGTGCGGTTGACTTAAGGGGAGCTTCATTCTGAAAGTAATCATTAGCTTGGGCAAGGACCTTCCCCGCCTCCATACCATCACGGGCAGCCTGCGCGTCTTCAGCAGCTTCTATTACTTCTTTGGGTAAGCCTAAACCTTGTAAAGTTTCTGTAATGTTGCCCATTTTCTGAATTATACACCTGGCCGTGTTTGCTGTTAGTTGATGAGAATTTTTCAAACTGTTGTTTTAATTGCAGAGCTGATTCAGTGCTATCATTGAACCAGGAAAAAGGTTCGAGATTGTTCCCTCACTCTGCCAGAAGGAACAAAATCTAGTTTTTATAAAGATAAACGACTTTGTGGGGCAAAATAGTTCGATTCACGTAAGGGTTTACAATAAACCTTCAGCTTCTTCAAATTTATGATGAGGTGAGTTTAATCCTGTTTGGACAATTTCGATTTTGTTTTTCTCAGGGTCGAATAAATATGCAGTTAAGTTATGATCTCGAAGTTTCATGATGTCTGAATCAAAAACGACTCCCCTTTCCTCCATTTCCTTTTTAGACTTTTCTATATCGTCAACCGTGAAACAAATGTGACGAGTTCCTAAACTTTTGGAATCATCAAACTCTGGTCTGGTATCTCCACCCAGACACAATTCCAAGTACTGCCTTTCAGAAATATGAAGATAGACAATTCTTAAGCTACCGTCGTCATTATTAATTCTGAAAGCTTCTTTAAAACCTAAACCACGGCAATAAAAATCCAGTGACTTTTCAATATTTTTCACCCGAATGGCAACATGACTAAATCTCACGGTTTTATTATATTACGAAATTTAGTTGCGAATTATTTCTGAGTAGTTAAGTTAGCCTATTGTGACTAACCTACTTTGTTCCACTTACCTTCACCAAATACTTCATCAAAACCGGAGGCAATTCTGATATCTGCTGCTGTTGCTAGAATCCCGCGAGTTCTAAAAGGGTGCATTGGTACGCCTGGGTTTCTTACTGATAAAGCACAGCTAGAAGGATTGGCTTCTGCACACTTTGTAGCCTGATTAAAGGTTTCAGTGGTTTGGGAGATGGCTATTACAGCATTCTGAAAAATAATATGCCATGGGGGTTTAAAGTCGCCCCTTAAACCCTTGATTTGCTTACAAATTTCAGCACATGGACATTCGCATTTCATGTCCTTGATTGTATCACATAACTACCTATAGTAATTGATGAAGTAGCTTTAAAATTGGCTCTAGCGCTAGCCCATGATTCACTGGCTCTTAGAAAACCCCTTTTCTCTTTTTTGAGAAAGTTTTTTAAAAAATGATTTGACTATTTTAAAAGACTTAGGACCAGAACCATTACGATAAACAAAAAGAGTAAGATAAAAATTAAGGCAAGGAAGGAAACAAGTGAGGAAAAGATTAAAAGTGATAGGGGTTTTTGAATATGAAACTTACGTTTGGCAAACCATGAAGTAAATGTAATAACGGGCAGCCCGATGACGGGGTGGGCAATCAGTGCTGCCAGCCATATTCCAAAAAGGGCCAGTCCGCTTAGATCCCGACAACCGCCAGGACAAGCTGCGGACAAAAACGCTTTAGTGGGAGCGAAAATCAGATATAGAAGAAGCAGGGTAAGAAATACGGCGTTTGCTGTGATTAGCTTTTTGTCCACCATAAACATGTTACAGGAACTGCGATATACTAGTCCAGTGAACTGGTTTAAGGCGATTGGGCTTACGGTACTTTTGGGGTTTGCCAGTCTTTTGGGATCGCAAAGGGCAGAGGCTAAGTCGTATTCAGTTTCCAAAGTTGATTTTGTGGTATTGGTACGATCAGACAAGTCGGCTGATTTTTCAGAGACCAGAAGCTATGACTTTTCGGGCGACTATACGTTTGCATACCGGAGCATTCCGGTTGCCGGTGACCAGAGAATCTCAAATATCAGAGTCAGCGATGAGCTGGGAACGGAATACGTCAATTCAGGCCAGGATGTAAATGTGCCAAACACATACTTTACCCGGATTCAAAACGGAGAATTTTATATTAAGTGGTTTTACAAAGCTTCGTATCAGGATAAGACTTTTAACTTTACTTACCGGGTGGCAAATGCCGCTACCAAGTATCGGGACGCGGGTGAGTTTTACTGGAAGTTAATCGGCTCTGATTGGAGCCTGGGACAAAGTTACATTACGGCGACGGTGTACCTGCCGGGGAAAGTGACCGGCAATGAAATTTATGCATTTGCTCACGGACCTTTAGACGGACAAATAAACATTCCGGCAGCCGACCGGGCAACTTTTAATTTGAAATATTTGCCGGCCGGTAAGTTTTTTGAAGTCAGAGTGTTATTTTCTCCCAGTCTTTTGACGGGTGCTTTCTCCCAAGCCAAAACATTAAGCGACATTCTGGCCGAAGAAAGACAAATAATTGCCGATACCCAAAGAAAACAACAGTACGCAGCTGAGTTTGCGAAAAAAATGGCGGAAAAAACCATGGTAGTGGTCAGTCCTTTGGCGATTTTGATATGGGGGCTTCTGGGAATACTTGTTTGGACTTGGTTTAAACGCGGCAAAGAGCTGCCTCTTCCTGAAGTTAATCTGTCAGGGTATCTGCATGATCCGCCGGATGATACTCCTCCGGCTGTCGTTTCTAACTTACTGGATTTGCCGCTGTCTGATTTAAAGCCGGCTTTTGTGTCAACGGTATTAGACCTGGTGAGAAAAAGAATTATCAAATTGGTCAAGGTGCCCAGGCAACCCGGGTTTTTGGACTTTTTGAGAGGGATACACGGTCGGGATAGGCACTTTCAGTTCGGGTTGCAATTACTGGAGCCTAAATATCTGCTGCGGCCCGAAATTACCGATTTTGAGAAGCATTTACTGACCATTTTTTTTGTAAGAACAAATAAGTCAGGCGAAAACTCCTTTGATTTGGAAGAGTTGGATAAGGAAGAGACGGAACAGTTGGAGCAGCTGAGTGCTTCTGAACAGGTGCTACTCGACAAGTTGTCACAAAAAAAGGACGTCTTAAACTTTGAAGATTTCAAGGATTACGTTTCTACCAAGACGGGAATGTACTCAGCGTTTAGGAAATGGTCCAGAATGATTATGAGAACGGCCGTGGAACGTGAATTACTGGATAAAGAGTCAAACACTTTATTTTGGAAATTGCGTGCCTCTTCCGACACGGTTTTAAAAATGAACTGGACCAAGCAGTCCGGTTGGCGGCTGTTACTGGGTTTAATTTACGTACTTTTGGCGGTGGGATTTTTTGTTACAGATTTTCCGCCGACATACCTTGCGGGACCAATATTTGTTTTTCTGGTCGGACTTTATTTAGTCAGCTTTAAAGGTCAGGACAAATCAGGAGTAGCCAAATCCGTTTTGTCGTACTACTGGTTTTTGATGATAATCGGTGTTGCGGCGATATTTATTATCGGCAGTGCGGCTATCGGATTATTGATTTTGGCTTTTGGATCCAGATTTTTTCTGATGCTATTTTTGAGCAAACTTTATAAAACGATGGGTAAAAGAACTCCAGAGGGAGCCAAGCAGGCCGCCGCCTGGCTGGCTTATAAGAAGTTTTTGAGTGCATACAGAGTGACGGTCAGAGATCCGGTGGATAGTCTGATCATTTGGGAAAAGCATTTGGTTTACGGCACGGCTGTGGGGGTATCAGCCAAGGCGCTGGCTGATATTCCGACGGCTTTTCCTAAAGCCGATCAGGAAATGTACAACACGTATTATTCAGGATTTACGGTCGGTCACATGAATTTTGCAAATGGACTTACGTCTTTTACTCAGGGATTCGGAAGTTCGGTGGGATCATTTTCCAGCGGGTTTGGGGCTTCCGGGGTTGGCGGATCAGGAGGTTTTTCCGGTGGCGGCGGTGGAGGTGGAGGGGGCGGCGGAGGCGGTGGTGGCGGGGGTGGGGCCGGGTAAGGTAAAATCAGGTTGTCGCGGGGCGTAGTTCATCGGTAGAACGCTCGGTTTGGGACCGAGAAGTAGAGGGTTCAATTCCCTCCACCCCGACTACTTTCGTAGCTTCAGAAACGACTGGATACAGTCTGAATGAGGTTTTGGGCGCTTTAACTATTGGTTTCGGTCGATTGATCTATTTATTGCGGAAAGTACAACCACACCAAGAACGGCCGGAGCAAATACACAAAAATAAGATAATTCGTATGCAAATGCTTCAAATCCTTTTACCTGACTTATTAAGTCTCCCAAGCCAAACCCTACAACTCCTCCTCCAATCAGATAAGCGATACAGCCACATGTTATGCATGTGTTTTTTCCTTGATTTTCAAAGCTAGGCATCAACGAGTTCTTGGCCGATTCCAGTATCTGACGAGCCGGTTTTTCTTCCATGGCCTATAATTATACTCCTGGGTATTTAAATTACGGCGGTTGATTCAGTTGGATGAAGTTTTAACTTGTGGGAGATTGCGGGTTTTTAGGTAGAAGTTGTAGAATCAGTCGAAGAAGTATGGATCATTTTGGAGAACAACCTAAATTTGAAATTCGGCCAGTTATAGAGCAAAAGCCGTTTGAACATCCGGCCGTGCAGTCATTTTTTTTTGAATGGTGCAAGATTAATGATTCAATTGAGCCTCAAATGTTAAGTCGGGATGATTGGGAAAAAAGATCAGTTAAAGGCGTTTTAGAAAAAAGACCTGATGGCAAACAGACTCTTTTTATCCCCACAGATTTGCAGCTTTGGGAAATGGTTGGAGTGATGGAAGCAGTAGATCGCGATACTTTCGCAGCAAAGCCAGGGAGGCAGGTGGAAGCAAAAGAAAAAATACTTGAATTGGCAAAAGTATTTAAAAACACCGGAACATATGTGGCGCAGCGGCTTAATGGGATAACAGATGGACGAGAAATAGCGGAAGCACTGGCGTTAGAATTTTATGAGTATGGGCAATCTCTGATCGAAGGTAAGAGAGTAGAACCTGCGCCGGATCTTGGCCGTATCGCATCTCAAAATCTTACTGCTGCTGAGACTGATTCCGTGGATCGTTTTTTGGCCGGAGATAGTTTGTACGAAGCCCGGAGGAAAAGAGCGGAACAAGCAATTTCAAAAGAGCACTCAATAAATGATGAAAGGTATGAAATTGAAAGACAAAGATCCCTCAGGCAATTTTTCAGAGTCGCTGAAAAAGCCTTTACTCTTAAAAGTCAAAGCATAAATGGAGAACTACAAAAAAGCTCAATACAACTCAAACCCTGGCAAAACGATGCGCCAATTCATAATACGTTTCTTGCCAGAATTGAAAAAGGGATAACTAAAAAAATAGAAACTCCAAAAAGAGAGTTGGAGACGGCAATATTTCGTCGTGGTTTAGAAAAGTTGACTAGCGAGATGAAAGTTGGAGGTTTGGAACAAGCAGTAGACAGTTTTTTCAAAAACTTTGGTTTGGATCTACAAAGCGAGCAAGAGAAGTTGGTCGACGCACTGCGAATTCCAGAACTTAAAGTGGAACTTGAAAAGATTCGACAAACTGGCTATCTGTTAGAGATAAGTGAAAAAGAGCGTGAGATAGCTGATGCAATCCAGAAGGCGATTTCAAAATTCGAATATGAACCAGACAGTAACAATCCCTCGGAAATGGTAGCCAGTCGATTTATTAACTGTGTGGGAGCGTCAATGTTAGGTGGCGCGCTGTTGTCTGAAGCTGGGTTGAATTATTTGGTTGGAGCTGTGCCAGAACATTCAGTATTGTTATTGGTAACTAGCTCCGGTGAAGTAGAATGGCGGGATATGTTAGATCCTTCCTTTAACGAAAGATTACGTGACGAAATGATAGTAGGACGGAAAGAAAATGGCACACCTCTTACTACGAGGGATATTTTTGAGTTTAGCAAGAGACCAACGCCGGAAGGTTTAAGATTTGATCTCAGAAGGGACAGGTGTAAGAATATGCTTAATTGGTTAGAAGGGGGTGACAGGATGAATATTACAGTTTTTAAATCGGAGTATGGTCAACAGATACAAGTATTAAACAATACGGGCTACGCCCTTTTCGATCTTGGTCGCAGTGAGGAAGCGGTTGAGGCGTATCGGCAAGCAGTAGCCCTTGATCCCAAGTATACCAATGCTTACTATGGCTTGGGAGACGTCCTTTTCGATCTTGGTCGCAGTGAGGAAGCGGTTGAGGCGTATAGGAAAGTAGTAGCCCTTGATCCAAAGAGTGCTTATTCTTACTACGGACTGGGCAGTGCTCTATCCGAGCTTGGTCGTAAGAAGGAAGCGGTTGAGGCGTATCAAAAATTTCTTGACTTAGCAGACAAAAAAACTGATAGCTACTGGATAAAAATGGCTGAATGGACAATTGGTGAAATTAAAAACAAATGAGTAAGCTGCCAGCGTAGTTGGCACGAAATTCGGCGGTGATTGAAAGATGGGATGGGCACTAATTCATTCCCAAAACCCCACTAATTTTTCTTGCTCTGGTTTAAATTCTTGCCACGATCTCCTGTATTACATGATCAATTTTGCCGGGATGTTTCAGTTTCAGTTCTTCAGGACCAGCTGATGGATTAGCATAAAAGGCTTCCCGGGTAGACTGAAGTGCCTGACTGCTTATCGACTGTCTCGGAAAATCACCCAGCCGTTCGTAATATCCCATTTTATACATAACCTGCGCGGTAAGTTCATCAGCTAACCATTCTTTATCCGGCTGATGGGTACATTTAGAAAGAGTTTCATCTATTGGAGTATCCACTCGTAAGCTAACAGTTACGACGTGGCCTATGAATTCATGTATTAAGGTGCGTTTTCTTTTTACGGAATCATTATCCGGGCCTGGAGTGGGGTTCATTCGTATAAAAATAATGCCGTCTCCAAACAACCGATTGAGTGTTTCATCTTCATCATATGCAGCTGTACCTTTGCCCCAGTCAGACCCTTCCATACCCCAGGCCGTAGGGACTAAAGTTCTGGTTGTAAATTTAAGTGGACCCATTATTTCTTCTGCAACTTTCCATAAATTATTACCTAATAAATCCTCCCACTCTTTTTGATATGTTTGACTAAGGAGTGCGTAACCGGCGTAATCACTATCTATTCTTTGTGAAATAGCACCAGCAACGCGATTTAGGGATTCGGCGGTATCATTTTCTACCGCCTTAATCTCGTCAGGCAGAATAGGACTATAACCTTTTGATTTGTAAACCGGGAGTTGGTTAATATAAAAAGACAGTCTATTTTTTTCTGCCGCAAATAATTTTGGTTTTATTTCGTCAGGGTTCGTAAAATCAAGGAAAATCAGCGCGGGATGATTTGAAGGTTGTTCTGGTACTTCTGATGATTCGTTTGGTTGTTGAACGATGTCTTCAAGCACGTGAATTGTATTTAATCAATAATTTTTTGCAATTTCAATGTGACGGGCTAACGATAACAAGAATGCGTCGGTCAGAGTGAGGAATCCTGACCTATACTTTTGTTACTTTTGGAAAAGCAAAAGCATTTTTTCACAGATCTGGCTTTTTTGTAAATCCCCACTAAATCGACTTGCTCTCCCCTACTTTTTGATGGTATTCTGGTTTGATGGCAAACCAACAACTTCTTGATTACGTTCAACAGCAGAAAGCGACCGGAATTACGGATGAGGTTTTGACCAAAAAACTGATTGAGACAGGTTGGCCTCAGCCGGAAATTGACATGGTTTTTTCGGAACTCAAAGTTAGCGAGACTCCGGCAAAACCTGCGGAAGTATCTCATACGCCTTCAATGGGAGACGGAACCTGGCTGTCAGCGTCTGACGTAGGAGCCGTAGTTTCAGCCGGACAACCCCCCACTACAATCACCAAACCAGCACCGGTTGAGGAGCCACAGATGGTGCCGGAAGTATCAGCTGTTAGCAGACCCAAAGAGAAAAGCAAAAACTGGGTTTGGATTTTAATATTGCTGGCTTCTGCCATTCTGGTTGGTGTGGCAGTGTTTGTGATGGTCAACCAGACCAGACAGGAATCGGCGGCTGAAATGATTTTACCGGCGCCGACTTCCACGGCCGAGATGCAGGTAGTGCCAACCGACATTCCGGTGACGGTTACGTATACCGGCAATGGATTTTCAATTGTTCCCCCAATCAGATGGGCAGTTGATGAAAGCGGATCTTCCGGAACTTTGGTTTTATTTTCTAACCCGGTTGCCGATGATGATCAAGGCAATAGACTGGTGGCTAGCATTAATGTAGTAACCGAAGAGGCAAAACAGACGGATATTAAAAAGTACCTGGCTACGAGTAAAGAAAGCCTGGCTAAACTGTTTGAAGAATACACGGTAGTTTCGGAAAAATCTGCCGGTGATTCCACCGGATCGGGAATGCTTCTGGAGGCTTCATATCAAATGGGAGTTTATAAACTCCACAATTTGCAACTGCTGCAGATTGTGGGTGATAAGGCATATGTAGTTACGGCCACTGCCCTGGATTCTAAATGGGCTGATTATGCGGCCATGTTTAATGAAACTCTGGCCAGCTTCAAAGTCCAGTAGATTGAAACAGGGGTTTTTAGGTATAATTACTAGACCAATGCGGGTATCGCTCAATGGTAGGGCGTCAGTTTTCCAAACTGAATACAGGGGTCCGATTCCCCTTACCCGCTCCATACGGTAATGAATTGAAAATTTCAAAAATTTAGCCTAGAAATCTGGTTCGAGCCAGGTTTTTTTGACGTTGGCCAGGGTGTGAAAATTACCGGTAACGAGGTTCGAATCCGAACTTTTTATAAGTCAACGCGGATAGCGTTGACTCTTTGTTTTATTCTAAACGTATGTTCTTCGGTGCTGTACACTACTACTTCTATTACATCTAACTCTTTTTCTCCAAACTCTTTAAATCTGAATGTCAATAATATATCAATTAATTTAAAGACATCTCCGAGTGAGACACTTTTGTCATTTTTCAATTTTTCTACGGCAGTCCTCAGTCCTAAACTCAATTCTCCGATTTCAAACAAAAATAAAACAATAAAATATGCAATATCCCGATATTCTTGTTTAGCGTCAATTCTATCTTTTACAAATTTTATTATTTTTCTTTTACCATCCTTTGGACTTGCTTTATACAGCCTCACAAGCTTAGTTATCTGATCAGATATAACACTAGATTTATTTGAATTTTCGTTAAGAAAGCGAATAGACTCACCTTCTTTTCTCCATTCCATGCCACCTCGGGGCCACTCAATCGTACCTAATCGCCCGTCCTTTCTCCCGCGAACTTTGTATTGTTCAATTTCATTTTTTAAAATTGATACAACCTTTTTTAGTATTTTATGTTTGATTTTTGTTGGATTCTCAACAGAAAGAGGCTCAACCTCTTTTTTGTTTGAGCGTGTTCTGATATTTTTAACGGAAACACCTTTTATCTGATGACGTATACCAATCGGGTCTTCTATTTCTAGGTTTAAATTAAAAATCTTGTTTTCGTTCTTTGCATGCTTCTTATCTATAACGAAACTTATGCTCATGTCGGTTGTCACATTTTGAGGAATAGGATAGTTCCCATGGTACTGGCTATGAGGATCCTTAACCATAACGCTACCCTTAGTCTTTTGAGGTTTTGTTAAATATGCGTTTAGAGCAGTTAAGTTGTAAGACAAAGTGTTGGTTATTTTCCAGTCAGTGTGTATCAAAATAACTTCTTTGTCACCACTTTTCCCATATTCCCAATAATGTTCTCGCCAAGTTCCCTCAATAAGGCCGAGTTTCTCTTTTTGGCTTTTTAGGGTAAATGGCCATAGCCATTTAATAAAACGCCACAACATTTTCAAGGGCCAGGTTATGAGACTTCTTACGTTAACAATAATATCTATGATTGTTTCTATATTAGTAATAGGCATTTTGAGTTATATTTACCTCAGAATTATAACATCAGTCCAATTTTACAGTTTAAATAGTGAAAGATGCTTATGAGAAATTTGTTCCATTATTTTGATGACTACATTATTAGAGATATAGGTTCAATGTATAACCTTTCTCACTATAACGCTTCAGTAGATGGCTTAGGCAGGTGTGGATTCCAGATGGTTATGACTCTTTGTACTTTTTGCGAAATTCTTGGAGCTTTGGAAATGGGTAAGATAGATAAAGATCATGGAGATGAAAAATTTGAACACTTTGTCGTCAATCATCTTCACAAAAAGTATCACCCATATAAACAAATCGTTTATAACTATGCAAGGCATGGCATAGCTCACGGGTTCATTACTCCTCCGGGGTTAATGGTTCTTCTTAGTGGTGATGAGGAAACACATTTGGGTAAGTTTGAGGACTATTTTGTATTCGATGTGTTCTGTTTTAAAGATGACGTGTTGTCAGGTTATGAAGAAATAAAAAAGAAATACAATGACTATGAAGAGTATAGAGAACAAATGAATAGTAACTATGAAGACTTTTTGTCTTTTCTGTTGAAGTGGAAAACAAGCATGGAAGGAGTTGTTAATAGTACTAAACCTAGGGAAATTACATTTAATAAGAATCAAGGCGACACTGGAATGGCGGTTCCAAGTGGTGCATATATGGTCGACAAAAATTTTGAAAAGTTATCGGATAATCTGGAAGGTGACTTGGGGATAACAAAGATACCTCTGGGTGGGGCATCTGGATGCAACGCAGCGCCTGAATTTACTCGTTTGCCAGATGACATATTAGAGCGGATTAACTCAAAAATAATGCATAAAACAATTGCTTCTGGTATCAAAAACTCTTAATCCTGGCATTTAGCAGGTCGTCTCATAACTAGGGGCATAACAAAACTGACTATCCCCATATGGCTCATTAGCTCCTTAAGTTGTACGCTAATGTCATAGGCAATTAGCGCTCGTAAGATTATTTTTAGTTGAACACCTACTGAAGGTTCTGGGTGGGTTTTGAGATACTCTTTAATACAGTCATCCAGGCCAAATAGGTTCGAGCTGAATACCGTTACCCGCTTACAAAATAGGTATACTATAAAGGGGTTAATATTTAACAATGATTTACGGATGCACCTACTGTAGTCGAGAAAAGTCAGAATCTCCTGGAAATATTCCTGCTAAAGATAGATATTCTTCAAAAAGAGTACGAGATGTAGTGACTTCGTGTAGCAAGAGAAGTCTCCCCCTTCTTTTTCTTTCTGGAAAATTCGGACTAATAAGTTCAGAGATGAAAATCCCATTTTACAATCAGAGATTAACTGAAAAGTTAGTTCCACAAATTACCAAAATGGCAATAAACCAAGCCAAAGAATTAAGTATTTCAGAGCTGGTTTTCTTTGCTAAACCCAATGACAACAAACTCAAACCTTACTACGATGTTATTAAGACTGTTAGGGACAAGGTGGGATTTAAGTTAACCTTTGAGATGTTGGAAAACTGATTCTAGCCTTCGGAGCTACTAAATAGCAATTTTGTCTCTTCTGGATTGTTATTGAGCAAGTGAGAAGTTCTACCACCGTGTGGTTACCAGCTCCAAGTGATAAAAATGATTTAAGTTGATATAGTACAGATATGGATTTTCAGCAAATTGCAAAAAGAGCCGTAGCTATAAGAAATAAGTATTCTGAATTGGAAAAGAAGAAATACGGTAAAGAATGGACCAGAGAACAGATAATGGAAGGATTTGTGGGAGACGTTGGAGACTTAATGAAGCTTGTTATGGCCAAATCCGGAATAAGAAATTCGAAAGATGTCGATGAGAAACTGGCACATGAATTATCTGATTGTTTATGGTGTATTTTGGTGCTTGCCCATAAATACGATATTGATCTTGAAGAAAGCTTTACGCATTCAATGGAAGAACTTGAAAAGCGGATAGCTGAAGATCTATCAGCCTGAGCTCGTGTGGATTGTTAATCATTTGTGCGTAAAGTTCATGTGAAATCCCCTCTCCATTTCCCAGAAATATTAAAACAAACCCACTTCTCTTAAGAGTCTAAAGATTGCGATCGAAAAAATTGTGGTTCCAAACAAGTTAACCAAAACCATAAATAATAAATAGGTTTTCTCAAAAAAGGAGGCGTTTTCTGGCTTAACTAACTGAAGGGGTTTACCGTACGCCGCTTCTCCTATACCAGTAAACGGAACAGCGCCAAAACCTTTAATAAAATTAGTTAAATTCCTTAAAAACTCCCAACCACAAACTACAAATACCAGCAGACAAAATATAAACATCAACACAGCTGTAAATGTCACAAATTAATACTATCACAAACATTTAATCTCTCTGAAAGTTTGCATTAATTGTAAGTTTGGACAAGTCGTTTAAATTGATGCCATTTTTTCTTTAGTTTTTTAGTGTCTCTACCACTATTGCTCCAATCGTTCCAAAAGAGTTTTTTTCCATAAGTTAGCATACGTTATGCCGGGACAGGTTTTGCTAAAATTGACCTGATAATGTCCGTATACCCTTTGAGGTTCAATGTTTGGATATTGATTTCTGATAAGATCAATGACAGCATCCAGTTGAGATTGTGGCGGAGGACAATCGTCAAAATTTCCGGCCAGCGCTATTCCCACACTGCGTTTGTTTACGTTCCAATTGCCGGCATGCCAGCCAATGTGGGTGTCGTGTAATAGTCTAACCACTTCCCCATCGCAGTTGACCAAGTAGTGGTATGCATAAAAAACCTGTCGACCGTTTATTACATGGCCAGAACCCACAGGTTTATTTTCTACGCTTTTACCTAAAATAGGACCCGCCAGAAAGTTTTTGGTGTATTGAAAAATGAATCCCAAAGCATTTAACTCATCTGGGGTGGTTTGAGGTCTACCTTCAGTATGGTGAATCACTATGTCGGAAATTGGCTCTCTTTCCGAATCAAAATCTGCAAATTCATCCGCAGGCGATAAAGGAATTATTCCTGCTTTTAGCGCACAGCCAATTGTGGCGATTAGTTGACGTCTAATCCATCTTTGGCGGGAGTCGCCGTTGTTTTTGGCAAACAAGAGACTGACTATTTCAGTTTGTAACTGCTTATACCACAATGGTCTTGACAGTGCTTCCATCCAGTGTGTGCGGAGTTCCGACAACACCTTTGACTCTTCCGGAGCTCGGGGTTGAGTATTTAGAAGTTCAGCTAACTTTTCGACAGTCATGTTAAGTTTTGATAAGGGTGGTGTCTACCCCGTTAGGAATTAATGTAATTTTTTCAGGATCAATTCCAAGCTGTTTAATTGCGATATTTTGATTTATTTCCCATAAAGCTACATATTTGTCTGCATACCGCCTGATGGTTGACTTAATTAATGCGTGAAGTCTTTGAAACCAAGATTTTTCTTGTTGGCTATAGTATTCACTATCCAGAATCGATTGTAATAATGGCTCATCCGAAGCTAATACGTGGTCGACGTATATAAAAGGAGTTCCGCGTTGAACCTTCTCTTTAACTGCAACCAAAACATGGGGTTTACCGAAAGAAATATTTACATCGGACTCGGGAAGTTCTTTTTGCAAAGATTCTATTAAATGCACTAATTTGAACATCGGCCTTACCGGTCTTCCGTACGAAGTTACTTCATCACAGGCAATAACAGGATACAGGATTTGATCTTGAGTAATACCACAATGTTCGAAGGCTGATTGAGTTGTTTTTTCGGCGACTTTACTAGATAGAATAGCTACGGCGTTTGGATTTTTTGACAGTTCTGTTAAATTGGAAACAAATTGATCCACTGTCTGATTTGTGGGACGACAATCTGGGTTGACGCTGAGTACGGTTTTTATGGTTTCTTCAAGCGAATGGCAAACTGCCATGCTCTCATCTTTTGAGCAGTCTATTTCAGCTTCCCGATTAAAGATCACAGAGCTCGAATTGGGTAGTGTGACATAGTCGGCATCGATTTCTGAGTCATTTTGAGCATATTTGAGTAAGTTTCTGGACCAGACAGCCGGCCCATGTGGTGCAGTCAGCGGACCGGTCCCTAGTATAAGTACACTTCTAAAATCAGGTTTGATACCTTTTAACAATTGTTTGTAACACTTTCCCCACTTTTCCAAACCATAGTTGTCGTTTACATAGGCTTGGGCTTCCAATCCTTGCAGTTTAAGGTTTTCAGGCGAATTACATAGTTGCAAGATATTTGAAATAAGTTGTTCTAAATATCGTGGATCTTGAAGTTGATCTTCGTCTAGACATGCAACTTTAAGTTGCGAGACGTCGCCATTTCCCTTGTCGGTAGTTATTACGGATTGACCCATACTTAAAAGCTCTTTGGTAGTTAACCCCTTACTGAAAACAAAAACTGACGTTCCCAGGGTTTGCATTTGCAACACAGATTTTTTGAGAGAAGCCAAGTCGTATTCGCCGTGATATTTGATTCTTTTTACCAAGTCTTGGTCGTGGCCAAAAAGCTCCCAAAATAATTCCAGATGACTTGAGAACGATGGTTCTAGTGGTCCAAAGACGTGTGATTCAAAATCGATACCTCTCTCTTTAAGGCCAGCAGCTAACCTTAAAAAAGCTTCAAAGTTTTTGCCGACCGCCAGCCTTCCTGCGTAGTTGATGTAAAGCCTGCCCGGATGGGGGGTGAGGGTTTCTTCTGTGTTTTTTAGAAAATAGTCGTGGAACGATTCAGGGTAAAATACGATGCATTCCAACTCTTTTTTAAGTTCATCTTTAATCTCATACTCCGTATCATAATGGAAATGTGCAAGTCGTTTTTTGGCAATGGCTCGAATTTTTTCTGACTGCGTGGAGTCGGGGGTGGTGTTTCTGAACAATAGCGTAAGTAATTCAGGGTCAGCATTGGTTTGGACTGCTAACATTAGTCGGGAAAAACCAAAATTTGGGTTGTTTCTGCAGATAACCTCAACTTTTCTGAGAGTTTCTGGAGTGACGTATCTCGATCTGGAAACAGCTTGAAGTACAAGATAGCTTGGTTGATTTTCTAGAGCCACATCCAGCACTTTCGGATCAGTTGTTCCCCAGGCGGCTACGCTGACACAATTTGGATTGGTGCTTTTGGCGTATGTAAGCTGAGCGTCGATTGGCAGTTGGTCAAATTTTTCCCACTCTTCTGGGTTTATTCCCTGAGATTTTAAAAAAGCATCCCTGACGCGGAGAAATGTTTGGTGGGTGTATCGGGCTAAGTTTTTTAGATGAGCTTTAAATTCTTCCGGATTGCCAGGACTGGGAAGAGTGTCACAAATATGTCGTCTGGTTTTTGGCCCGAGTCTTTCTGCCTCTTGGCCAGCAAAAACATGAGTTTCGTTTCTGAAAAACAAATATTGCGCAAAGATATCTGTAAGAGTTTCAAATTCAGAATCAGTGATTTTCCCCAGGTTGAGCAAATCTTTTAAACATGCGACTGTTTCCAGTTGTTGAGAACCGTAACTTTTGGCGATGGTTCTTAATATCAGAAAGTCGTTGAGGCCTCCCCTGTCCCATTTTATGTTGAAAACATCTTCAGTGTCGGCTTTGATGTTGCGACCTCGGGGATTTCTTTGTTCAAAGATTGAGTAAAGTGCCTTTTGGGGAATTGACTTGGATGCTTCTTGGGCGAATTTGGTGTGTAGATCAGGCCGGCCGACAACCGGGTCCGTGGCAATGACAATTTCAGAATTTACCAAATCCTGGTTAAAATATTTGGTGGAGGTCTGGGTTGTGTTTAATATTTTTATTTCTGGATCAAACCCGAGCTGAGTTAGGAATTGTTCCAAGCCTTTAGTCATTTCGAATAGTAACTTACAATCAGATTGTCCGTTGAAGGTGACAAGCAGATCAATGTCAGAATAGTAGCAGAGCTCACCCCTTGCGGTTGAGCCAAAGGCTAGAATTCCGAAATTTCCATTAATATTTTTCGGGCAAAGGTTTTTATGCCACCTTTTGATGGCATTATAGGACAATTGCTGATAAACTTTCCCAATTTCCAGTGCCACTAAATGATCTTGGGGAAACCTTGTGACGGCACAGTCTCGAACATCTGCTTTAATTTGGTCTACACGACTACACAAATCATCAAGACATGTGTCTTCGCCACCTAGTGGATCGATTATAAGATCTTCCTTGCGCGCCATGCGCGCATTATACTATAAGCTAGACTTTAGTTCATCAAATGCACCAAACTTACTGAAGTGCCACTTTGGGGGCAGAATATTGGTCATCACCAAACAGTAATTAACAGTTGACTTTTTATTTACTTCGTCCTATAGTTTGCACTAATCTTTCAAGCTGTATGGAAAAAGACCTTCTCACTCAATTTATGGAATTATCCACTTATTACAAGTGCGCTTTGTCTGCAATCGGATTAACAGTGGGTGGACTTCTTTGGCAATTGCGAAGAGTTGGGAAAGATGCAGTTAAAACGTTAACTGCTATGCATCCAGATGATCCATCCAGAAGACACAACCCCTCTGTTTCTATCGATGAGCTTCGGCACAATCTGACTCACCCGAATGATTAAGGGATTTCGACTATCTGCGCTGAGGTGACGACGACCGGATTTACGGGAGTAGAATTTTCACCGGAATAAGGATTAGCAGATACGGGTGCGGTAGCGATTTTATCCACAACTTCCATACCTTTGACTACTTTTCCAAAAATGACGTAGTTTTTGGGTAAAGGATAGGTTTTATGCATAATAAAAAACTGACTGCCGTTAGTGTTGGGACCTGCATTGGCCATAGCAATGGTTCCGGCCGTGTACTCGCCTTCGAAGGGCTCATCGGCAAATTTATAACCCGGTCCGCCGGTTCCGTCGCCCTTAGGATCTCCGCCTTGAATCATAAATCCATTAATAACTCTGTGAAACTTGGTGTTATTGTAAAAATCGGCTTTGGCCAGTGAGAGAAAATTGCCTGCAGTGATGGGGGTTTTGTTGGTGTTTAGCTCAACTGTGATAGCTCCTGCCGTTGTGGTAAGAACTACCTGGTAAGTGACGTTAGGCTTAATTTCGAATTTGGATTGGGTTTGAGGGGTTGGAGTAGGCATGGTGGTAATAATAGCAGTTGGTGCGGGGCTACTTAAAGTAACATCCGTATTTGCACTGCTGTTATAAGTATCAGTGTTGGTATTTTGCGGCATAAAAACCAAAAAAGCAAAAAAAGCTGCAAAAGCTAAAACCAAAACCAGTAGGGCGACTTTCAAATTCATTAGGAGTTAGTATACCAAAGTCTGAGACAATTCCAGGGTTTGTTTTTGGAGGTCTTTGGCAATGGGAGTAATGTTAGAAGATAGGATAATGTCGGAGGAAGCTTTAGGAAACATGCTTTTGGTATCGGAGGCATATTTGTCGCCCAGTCCGGGGACGGCGTATCCGGTAATCTGGAACTCACCATTTTTCCAGAGTAACTTTAGAATTATCGGCGTTTGCAGTCCGGAGCCGGTTTGGATTTTGCCGTCGGATTTGTAGTATTCCTGACAGAGGGCAAAAAGGTGAAGTGCAGCCGGGGCTAAGGAATCGGAATCAAAAGCCCGGTATGCACAGACTACCTTGCCGGATTGAGATTTGATGCCGATATTTTGAGCCAGGTAAGTTTTAATCAGATCCGAGTTTTTCCAGACCGGAGGAATAGGAGTGGGAGTGATGGTGCTTCTCTGATTAAAGACTTCAGGTTCCGGAGTAGGATTTTGATCAGGTGAGGTGGGGGTGATTTGTTCGGCTATTAGCTGCTGGACCTGAGGGAAAAGATTTTTTTCCTTTAAAACACCCTGGATCTGGGGCAATGATTTATAGATGGTAAACCCGCCTAACAGCAAAACCGGCAGCAGTACCAGAAGAAACATTACCTTAGTCATCGCGGCTATTTTATCAGATAAGTAAATTAGTTATAATGTTTTAGTGAAAAAACGTAAAGGATTACTACTGGTAGTGGTACTGTTTTTGTTACTGGCAACGGGTCTTTCTTACATCTGGAAAAACTCAGATTATCAGAGGTATGTAAGTGTTTCGGGTAAGTATTCGACCAACGTTCCCAGAAACTGGCAGACAGAAGAATCGACCGAATCGGGAAAATTTGTGGCCAGAGTGGTTTTTAAGCCGACCGAGACTTCTTTTAGGGCGCATCCCAGTAACATCGGGGAAATGTCTGTCACGGTGGTGTCCCAACCGTCACTGGCTCAGCCGTTTTCCCGGCCGGAAGAGTTACAAATGTGGAGAGAAAAAGAAGATAAGCCAGCTACCGGATCCGGAATGATTAAACTGAAAAATGAACAGCTGGGAGGAGCGGACGCGGTCAGAGTAGCTGAAGTGGATATGGTGGTGGGCAATTCTCAAAACGATTGGTGGAGTGTAACTACCTGGGCGATTAAGGATAGTGTGAATTATTACGTAAACATGATGGGTAACGGAGAGTTGGGGAAGCCCGAGTGGGAAGTGTTTGAGGCGATGTTAAAGGGGTTTAGATTTTAGTTTCTTCCAGCGGCTGATAAAGAAGGTGCCCAGAGTAAGAGCAGTTAAGGAAACGACTAATAGGAAAATGGGATTTAAAAACGGAGATTTACTGACTGCCTCCTGGACCTTCTGGACTACGGACGGAGATTCAGAGAAGCGGTTGGTGGTCAGAGTGCTGACACCGGTTCTGGCGTAAACTTCCGGCTGATACATCAGCTGTGCAGAAGCCGGGGGCACCTGAAACACGCCTTCGGCTACGACTCTGGCTTTATAGGTAAAGACCGGATTTGCCAATGGCTGGGACGAACTGAGAATGACCCCGTTTTGAGTGTACTCTTTGTTGACCCAGAAGCTACTAGCCTCGGGAGATTCATTTTTTAAGCGGGTATTAACCGGGATCATGCCGGAAGGCAGATCGTCTTCAACCACTAAGTATTTGGAATCCGGCGGAAGACCGGTAACGGCTAATTTAACGGTGACAATGTCCCCTACTCCCAGGGAGAATTGAGCTCCCTTGTCGTTAACATACTCCCGGGTTAAAGTCAGGGTTTTAGTCACCGCTGAGGCCCCAGGATCGGTCCGGAAGGCCTGCAGACCGGCGACACTATACAGTTGACCTACTCCGTCTTTTAAAACCTCAATTTTTAAGGGGCCGGGTTTGATCAGATCCTGAGGAATAACCACGTCTTTAATGGTCTGAACGGCGGAACTGATCCGGCCTAAACTAATGGTCCGGTCGCCGATTTTTACGGTATACGCGAAATCAGGATTAGACTCGCTGCCGGTTTTGTGAAGCGCGACAATACTTTTAATAAGCTGAGCGGTGGCATGAGTATTGGCCCAGTAATTACCCTGTCTTCTAACCAGAAAGTAGCGGGAAGCCTTAACCGCCAAATCGCGATTGGTGTTTTGGGCGATGATGGCTCTGATGGCCAGAGCGGTTGAAGTTTCGATTGACGGGTAAGGAATTTGAGTGTCAGTGGGCCAATAAACGGTTTCTCCGGCAGTTTGTGACAGAGCAATAAGCTTATTGTATCCATTGGTGTCGGGGTTGGTGTTTCCGGCCAGAATATTAGCCAAAACGGCATAAGCTAAGGTGGTGGGGCCAATATCCGTAAATTGGGTAACCTGAGTTTTTTCAGATCGGCCTAAGAGATTAAGAACGTAAGTCTGGTAGACTTTACTGAAATTGTCGGTGAAAGTTGAGTTTTTAAAGTATTCGAAGGCCTGGTTGAACAGATAATCCGGCACGGTGACTACGTCTTTTTTGGCTGCATCAAGATTCTCTAAAACATAAGCCGTAGTGTAAGGACTGGGGGTGTCTTCCGACCACCAACCCCAACCGCCGGACGGAGTTTGCAGAGCGGAAAGGCGGGCAATTCCGGTGTCGATTATGTTTGTGATGTCTTTTTGAGAGATAGCGTCGTAGAAAAGATCTAAATTGGCTTTGGCAATTAAAGCCGGAATCAGACGGCTGGTAGTTTGTTCGACACAACCGTAAGGATAGCCGATTAAATACTTCATGGCTGAAGGCAGAGTGCCTAAAAGATTGGCCGACAGTGACACCGTGACTTGGGATTTGGCCAGATTGGTATCTGGCGGAATTTCAAAAGAATAGGTTTGGTTGTCGGTGCCCACATGAGTAGTAGTGTCGGTAAAGCCGAAGGCCAGTACAGGGATAGTGGCAATAATTGTGTCTCCCTTGCCGGTATCGGACTTGCTTTCGGCAGTAATTTTGGCCTCCGGGTTTTCCTTTTGCGGCTTAATTTGCCAGGACGAAGTGAGAATGGCGTTGGGAGAAAGCGGCGGATGAGTAAGGCTAGGTTGAGAGACGATTTCTCCGGAATCAAACTCCAGACGGGTTTGAAAAGTCAGAGCTGACGGGGTGAAATTATGAGTCAAGGAAGAAATATACAGGTTGTCGCCGACTCTTAAAATGTTAGGTAACATCAGCCGGGTGATAACTTCTTTGGAAGTAACTATTTCCACGGTATTCTGGCCGACTAAAGTCGAAGGCGTTGCCGCGACTGCGGCCACGGTCCAGGTGGTGAGATTGTCGGGAAGCTTAAAAGCAATTCTCCCTTGACCGTCTTTGTCGGTTCGAACGGTAGGATTCCAGTAGGCGGTGTCTTTGAAGACTGATCGGGTGTCGCCGGCTCCTTTTTCGTTGTGGACGTAGTATCCGGAAGCTATAAAAGTGTGATAGTCGGCAACTTCCAGATTATAGACTTCGGTGGGAAGGCCTAACCATTCTACTGAAGTAACCTCGATTGGTTGTCCGGAAATACCCGTCAGATAGTCCCCCACCTGAATGACGGAAGCTGTCTGCCAAATGCCATTAACCAGCAGAATGTGATTGGGGGTAATTTTCAGGTCAGTGTTAATGACCAAATATCCATCGACCCGGGTTTTGTGGACTGATTTAACCACTGCCGACACCTGTTTAGAACTTGCGGGTGAAACCCGGGTCAAAACAGTGTCGCCGGGATTAATGGTTTCAATGGGCCGGGTAGAGTTCGGGGAGACGGCAACTTTGGTTCCGGCTGGAAAACAGCCGCCCATTTCGGCGGTGTTAACAAAAATACTTTCCAGTGAGTTGGTGGTGCTGGTTTGGTTGGTGCGATTGGTCCAATACCTATTAAAGATATCCGGCAGGTTACTGGTTGATAACTCAAAAATTGCCTTGTCTACGGCCCAAATGGAAACTTCGGCCGGAGTGGGTTTGCCCTGGGAGTTTAAGGTTTGAATATCAATAACGGCAGTTTGACCGGGACCGTAACGGGAAGCCGAAGGAGCAAGTTTGACCTGGAGACGTTTTTCCTGAGCCGAGACGGCTAAATTCACGGAGTTGGTGTGAAAGGCTGAGTCGGAAAAGGAACTGATAACGGCAAAAATGTTGGGCACGTGGTCGACATCCAGCTTTACCGGAACGATTTGGGATTTGCCGGACATTTTTACCACCTGAAATCGGTCCACCCGACCCCGTTCCAAGGAGAGCAAAATATCGGAATCTGGAATATCCGACCAGACCTTGAGGTTAACGGTATCTCCCGGTAAGTACTCTTTTTTGTCGGACTCAATTTTTAACATCTGATAGTTCTGAGTGACGGTAGCCGGGCGATCGATCTCCGAAACCCAGGTATAGAAGTCTTTTGAAACCTGGTTGCCTTTGGCGTCGACCGCAAACACCGAAAAAGTGTAGGAACCGGTTTTGGTGGGGGTAAAAGAAAGAGTGGCTTTGCCTAACTGGTCGGTTGTGGCATACACAGGAGACAGGGTTTCGGTTTCATAAGAGTAGGAAGGATATTTTTGGCCCGGTTCAAGCGGCTTTTCGATCCAGGACTGGCGGACTATAGAAGAGGAAATTTTAATGTCTTTAACCCGGGTAGTGGTGCGACTTTTAATAATGATGGGCAGATTAAAAGTGCGGTTGACCTGGCCGGTATAGAAGCTGCTGTGACGGAAAATCGAAAACTCAGCCGGATACACTAAGACATTTTTCCTGGCTAAAACGGGATTTCCGGAAGAATCCGTAAAAGAAACTTCGACGGAAAAGACCTGAGGCTTGGTGGAAACATTAGCCGAAGTACCAGTCGAAATAATTTTTTCGGCATTACCGATTGAATCCAGGACAACCTGGCCTTCCTCGACTACTTTTTGCCCCCAGTGGCCGTAGTAGTAATTCTGAGGGTCGACGTTTTGGGAAAAATCAGTCAGGAAGTCGTATTCATAGAAGTTGGCGGTGTAGACTTTGTATTTAACTTCCTGGTTACTTAAAGGCTGCCCGGAAAAATAATTTCCGGTTACCGTAAATTTCAGATCTTCCTTGGCAACCAATTCTCGTTTGTCGGTGGAAATGTCAAGAAAATATTCCGGTTTTCTGAAGTGTTCGACCAGGAAAGCGGCCTGATTTTGGTCCCAATCATAGGTTTCACCGTCATGGGACAGATCGGAGGCAGGAATGGTGGAAACGGAAATTCTGAAATTTCCGGTTCCCAGGGCGCTGGGAAGAACAAATGAGCCGTCTGCTGAGCCGTGATCAGACAGCGGCAGAGTTTGTTCAAAAAAGGCGGAATTGGTATCCCAGTCTTTGTAGGCTACCACTTTCACACTTCCCTTGGCGATTTTGTAACGGGCATCGTCATCTTCTCTAACTATGGCTTTGAAATACACCGTGTCACCAGGACGGTACAACGGCCGGTCGGTGAAAATAAAATAGCGGGAAGCCGGGGATCTTATTTTAAATGTGGTTGACTGATAACCCCAGTTTAAGTAACGCAGATTCATAGGAACAAGGGCCAGATGGGTGCCTGAAGTGACGATGCCCACGTCGGCTAAATCACTTGAGGGAATAAAAGAAATTATGCCTTCCCGGCCCAAATTGAGGTTTTTGCTGGGCTTGATTGCACCATTGAGCGAATAAGTGGTAAGCGAGGCTGAAGTTACGGATCTTTTGGTAGCCAGATTTTGGGTCCAAATCACAATCTGACTCCCCGCCTGTTTGGCAACGGCGGCAATTTCACTTCGCAGCAAATACACAAAACTTTCTTTGGTGCCGAAAGCTATTCGCAAAAGCCACAATCCTTCACCGGTTGTCGGTAAAACAATGTGATTTTGACCGGTAGTTAATTGAGTGCTGACTGTGTTTATTTTGGTGAAAGCCGAAGGATCAACTTTTTGAGTTTGTTCATATTTGTCGTTGTGAATCAAAAAATTCAGCAGGTTGTCGGTGGTGGCCTGATAAACATCAATGGTAGCAGTGCCGGTTTCGTTAGCAGTTTCGAGATTTATAGCCGGTTCGTCTAATGATGATTGAGTGAATACTCCGCCTAAGTTAAATCCTTCCCTGGTATTACTGATGTAAATAACCGGGGCCTGGGTTTGAGCACCGAGAACTTCGGTTTGAGAGGCAGAGGTGTTAAGGCCTACAGGAAGGGGTTTGGGGGTGGGAGGAGAAAAGAAGGTAATGTTGACCAGAGCCAGAAAGAAAACCAAAAAAGCGAGCAGGGAAATTTTTTTGTAGGGCACTATCGGTTATTGTACTCAAAGGGAACGCATTCTGACAAGTTGGGGCGGGTTTTTAGGCAGAACCGTTTGTCCCGACGGGTCGGTATAAACGGTAGTAAAACTGACGTCGACAAGTTTATTTTCGTAATAGGTATAAAAACCGACGACCCCAAAGCGGGTGGGCATGGACCAGTACTGATCAAAAATAAAATTTCCATGGGAATAAACAATTAATTTGTCATTGTAAAATTCCAGAGGCTGAACCCAGTGCGGATGATTGCCTAAAATCAAATCCGCTCCGGCATCAATAGCGGTGTGGGCCAGAGAGACCTGACGAGGGGTGACTGAGGTGGTGTATTCGACTCCCCAGTGAAATAAAACCACGACGATGTCTGCATCTTTCCTGACGGATTTAATATCATCAGCCAGTTTTATCGGATCAATGGCCTTATTTCCTCCCGGAGTCCGGTCGGGAATGTCGTTATATGAAAGAAAAGCAAACCGTTGGTTACTAATATTAAAAGCGGCCGGATGACTCGGGTAAACGACGGACAGATTTTTTTCTTCCAAAAGG
>Ga0208375_1001087_pt1 | contig 32919 bp, 28 predicted proteins | sample RifOxyD1_FD_184038 | JGI IMG/M metagenome (GOLD analysis project Ga0208375, IMG submission 184038) | Soil microbial communities from Rifle, Colorado - Rifle Oxygen_injection D1 (SPAdes) | ecosystem: Environmental > Terrestrial > Deep subsurface > Rock core/Sediment | place: Rifle, Colorado...
TTTATTTCTATTCATATGTATCCTGATATTAATTTATACTTATATTTTGGACCAGGTTGGTGTAAATTTTAAGATAGAAAAATGTTCGTATTTTAAAATAGGAATTTTATGAGAGGAAATTCTTTTGGCAAGATGTTAAGCATGACTACCTTTGGTGAGTCTCATGGTCTTGCTATGGGGGTGGTGATAGATGGAATTCCATCTAATCTTGATTTTTCATATGAAAAATTAACCAGTTGGATAGAGAGAAGACGTCCGGGAAAAATGGAAGGTACGAGTTCTAGAATCGAAGAGGATGTACCAGAGATCCTCTCGGGGATATTTAATGACAAAACTCTTGGAACTCCGGTGGCAGTTATTATAAAAAATACCGGACAAAAAAGCTCTGATTATGATGCTATTAAAAACCAACTGCGTCCGGGTCATGCTGATCAAGTCACCTTGGATAAATATCATATTCGTGATTATCGTGGAGGGGGCAGGGCTTCGGGGAGGGAGACGGTATCTAGGGTTGTTGCTGGATATTTTGCCTCATTAATCCTGCCAAATTTGGAGATTGAAATATCCAAAATATTGCTGGGGGATGGAAAAATATTTGAACTTAACAGCGACTTTTATTCTTACCTGGCTCAAAAAAAATATGATTCAATAGGTGGGGAAATCACTTTAATTGTTAAAAATTGTCCCAAGGCGCTGGGAGAACCAGTGTTCGATAAACTTAAAGCAGATTTAGCTAAATCCCTTTTATCCATTGGTGGATGTATCTCCTTTGCAATAGGAGATACATCGTTGGTAAAAAAAATGGGAAGTGAAATAGTTTCTAATTTGGAACTTTTAGGGGGTATTGAGGGTGGTATATCAAATGGCAGACAACTGACAATGACTGTGGGTTTTAAGGCTCCAGTTAGTATTGGTGATCTTGCTAAGAAAGGGCGGCATGATCCTTGTATAATACCAAGAGTAATACCAGTAATTGAATCTATGATTAGATTTGTAATATCTGATCATTATTTAAGGCAACGTGCGTATGAATGAGGTTGACATGGAAACACAACTGGAAAGAGTAGCTTTGTTTGAAATCTTAGATAAAATGAATAGGATTGAGGCGGATACGATCCTATTGGTAGTGGATGAAAAAGTGTGGTCTTACTACAAGGATAGATTTGATATTGATAAAATTTCCAAATTTAAAAAAGTAAATTTATGGGTTGCACCCCGCGGAGAAGAAACGAAAAGAATTGCTGAATATGAAAAATGTATGGAGTCTTTTTTAGAAAAAGGTGTGCATCGAAATGCTCACTTGGTGGCGATTGGTGGAGGGGGACTGAGTGATTTTGCTGGCTTTGTTGCTTCTACTATAGTTCGTGGTATTAAATGGAGTGTAGTGCCGACGACTCTCTTAGCTATGGTGGATGCATCTATCGGCGGAAAAGTTGGACTTAATTCCAGATATGGTAAAAACTTAATAGGAAATTTTCACATACCCGAAAATATCTGGCTTTGCAGTGATTTTTTAAAAACAGTTTCAGAAGATGAGATCCAAAGCGGTTTGGGTGAGGTTATTAAATATTCATTTTTATCAAAATCAATTTTTGAAATGGTTAAAAAAAGACAACCGCTCGAAGATATTATTCAAACATGTGCCCAATATAAGTTGGATATAACCAGACAGGATTTACGAGATGGTAATATTCGAAAAGCTTTAAATCTTGGGCATACTCTTGGTCACGCCTTAGAAAAAGCATTTTCGTTAAAACACGGTATTTCCGTTTTTTGGGGAATGGTTTTGGTTTTTCACCTTTTTAACAACGAAAAATGTCTGGAAAATCTACGAATAATTAAAGATAGCCTTAATTGGAAAAATGATGTTCCACCATGGAGTGTGGGAAGTGTTCCGGTCAAAAAGATAATTTCATATATCGAAAAAGATAAAAAAATAAAAAGTAATAATAAAATTGATTTAATTCAGATAAGTGAAATAGGGGTACCGATCATCAAAGAGTATAATTTAGTTGAATTAATTGAAAAGATCGAAGAAGTGTTAAATGCACCATCCAGACTTACCTTATAAAGTTGGAATAAAATTAAACAATCTGGAGCTATCCTTACCTGGATCCAAATCTGTGGCGGCAAGGCTTCTAATTCTAGGTAGTTTATATCCCCATGAGTTTACCATTGATAATTGTCCTAATTGTATGGATGTTGTTAATCTGGAAAATTCGCTTAAGCAAATTGGGTTGGAAATTTCAAGAACAAACGGCGTTGTAAAAATATTGAATTCATTTCCAGAATGCGAAAGATTTTCTGTCAAACCACTGCTACCTGGGGATGGTGGTACTACTAATCGGTTTTTAATCGGTATGCTAGGCCTTGGGAAGCTTACTTATCGATTGAAACTTGGCTTCGATGTTAGCAAAAGACCGATAGACGCACTGGTTGCTACTCTTAATCAGTGTGGCGTATCTATAAAAAGGGAGAACAATGAAATAGTAATTAAGGGACCATATTCCAAAAATTTAAGGGAAATTGAAGTGGATTGCTCACAAACTACTCAGTTTCTATCTTCCTTAAAAATGGTTTTTTACAATCAATCCATTACATTTATAAAAACAAATTTAACCAGCAGTCAGAAATATTTGGATTTGACCGATGATTTGATAAGCAGAGTGAAAAAAGATCAAAATAACTTTATCGTCCCTACTGACATGAGTGCCTTGTCGTACGTTATTGCTTATGCCATGTTGGGAAAAGAAGTTACGATAAACAATTTTATTCCAGATGATTTGCAAGCAGATTATAAAATTATTGAAATTGCTCGTCAGCTTGGTTTGAGCATTTCACGGGATAAAAATACACTACGTCTTTCATCTCAAAAATATTATGCTGGATTTGAGGTTGATTTAAATAATTGCTTGGATTTGGCACCCACTTTGAGTTTCATGGCGACCCTTTGCCACGGTACAAGCCGTCTTAAAAATTTAAAACAGCTGCGCTATAAGGAATCCAATAGGCTTGGAGAAATTTTAAATCTTTTGAAACTTTTTAGATGTAATTATTGCTATCATGAAATAGAAGATATGCTGGAAATTAATTATAGTGAACCTATGAAGGAAAGCGTTGAATACCACGCCCCTAGTGATCATAGAATGGTTATGACAGCTTTTATATTTATGAAACGGAATTACGGGGGTCTTATTTATAATGCTAGCTGTGTAGAAAAATCATGGCCTGAATTTTTTATTAGTATGGACACCAAAGAGTGAATTATTTTTTTTGAGCCAGTTCTTTTAAAAGTTTTTGATACTTGGTGATTTCAATATGAGGTAATTTTTCAATGGGCATGGCTGGATCTTCTTGCTTGAGTCCGTATTGCATTCCCCTTTGCGCGATTTCTTCAAGCTGGTAAAACATTGGTTTTTCAATAAAATCAAAAGCACCATATTGGGCGGCTTCTAACATTAATTCTTTGTTTCCATATCCAGTGAAAAAGACTACGGGGACGTTATTTTCTTCTGCCCTAATTGTTTTTAAAAAATCAACCCCGCTCATTTTTGGCATATTGATGTCACAAATAATCAAATGTATTTTATATGATTTAATTTTTTCCAAGGCTTCTTTGCCATTTTTAGCAGTATAAATATTGGCTGAAAAATTTGATAAAATATTCTTCATTATTTCTATAATGTCTTCTTCGTCATCGATAATTAATAAATTGCCTTTTCTCATTTTTGTTCTCTTTGAATGTAATTATTTTCAATACATATGTTGCCCTAGGAATCTAGAATACAATAAGATGTACAATTTAGTGAGTAGGAATAATTCTCTTAAATAAATTTAATTAGTCAGGTATTGAGTTATAGATTTTACAAAGGTTATTTACAAAAATTCAAGTTGGATGTAGAAAATTGGGTGTAATTAAACCGGATAGTACCAATGAAAAAGCTTCTATTATTTTTAATTATTTCTGTAGTATGTATATCAAATATTGTATATGCGACTACATTGCCGTTGTATTTTAAAAGTTATCAGAGCAATAGAGTCTTGAATAACAACATCTTAGATGGTCAGGATAAGAGTCTACTGAGTGAGAATGATGAATTGGTATTTACCTTTAAAAATACGGAACCGTTTGTATTATCTGGACCAATTTCTCTCGATCTTTATGTGGAATTTGATGTAAGGGATGTGGGGATTGAGGTGTTTATTTATAAATTGGACAGCAATGGTGACGAAATTCTGTTAGAGATTTGCAATTCTGTCGTTAGAATTAAGCAAAATGAAAAAGTGAATAGGGTTTTTATTAAAACTTGTCCGTTGGAGCAAGTCTTTGAGGCAAATGAAAATTTACTAGTAAAAATAAGGCAAACTGCGTTGGGTAAAATATTTAACCTGACCAAACTTCATCATTCTCCCAAATACCCAAGTAAGATTCTAATCAATTTAGACAGCATGTAATTCTTAGTTTGTAATTTTTTCATAATTCACAATAAAATAAGAAAAATGTTTTAATTCGTTTAGAGATTTGATAGTGACATAAATGTTTGAAAAAAGTTTCCTGGAGGGGATATGAAAAAGTTGTTAATTGGATTGAGTTTGATAGTTTCACAATTTTCATTTGGCCAAAGTTATTATTTTGAATGTGAAGATGCTAAAGAGGCAGTCATGAAATTTGAAGTTCATACTGACCGAAACGTGATTGAGTTTAATGATATTAGTTATTTTGGAATGGCTCAAATACTCAAAGATGTTCCATTTGGAATGAATATTATCTCAATGACCGTAAATGGCGCAGGGATGGATTCGATTAGTTTTTCCTATAATTGGTACTATACTGCCAACTATATGTTAAAATTCACCAGTCATATACATCAATATCAAGTGAACGAGGTGGCTTTTCTTTATTTGACCTACGACGATCATGATAATTCCCAAGCCGATGACGTTATGTTTAAATGCACAAGAACTCGTTAGATATTACAATCAGCGAGTGTTTAACTAGTTTTAATTAAAATATCGGAATTTCGTAATAAAATGCAAGCTATTGGCACTACCCACGGTAAAAATTGCGAAGTAGCGCAATTAAACCGTGGAGGGGCAGATGAAATTGTCGATCTATGCGTTATTGCTTATAGCGCTAATTCAAACTAGCTATGCCAAATTAAATGAAGACCAGATCGCTATGTTAGTAGGAGATTATGAACTAGTAACAATTGATGAAAAATTTGGTGAGTGTCCTGCAATATTATCAGTTAAATATATATTTGATAAAGAGCAAAATTGGGATCAAATTAATTTGGATGACTTTACAAGCGGTAGTGGGGAGTCCTTTCACAATTTAATCTATGTTGACAGAGATTATTTTTCGAAATTTGAAGAATCTACCTTGCACGATTTATTTAAAAAAGTTGTATATGAAACTCATATTTATCCCAACAGAGTCGGCTTTGTATTAGCTCATTCATTTCAAAAACAAAAGAGAGATAGTATTGTCTCTGACTGGAACAAGGCTTGGTATAAAGTAGATACCCGGTTAAATCTTGAAAGTAGCGAAATGACTGGTAATTTTTTAACTGTCTTGGTGATTGTAACAGATGAGAGCAGAAATTTTGTAGATGAGAAGAAGCTTGAGTGCAAGTACATCAAATATTTGCGTTCAGAGGTCGATTAAACCTTATGAAAAAAATTCAACCGTTATTATGAACATTATTTAATTTTTCATTTGGTTTTTATTCATTAAGCATGTGTTACTCAGTGTTCTTATATTTTATTAAAATAGGGGAACAGTTTATGTGGGTATGCATATGATTATTAGCGTAGCATTTTTGATATTCTTGGTCGTAATACATAGTACTTTTCTAAAAACTACTTGATTAAGGAGTTTGAAATGAAAGTAATAGTGATGTTGGTGATGGTAATGACCGTCTTCAATTATAGTGGGTTTGCTAAAAATAAGACATCAAAAGAAACAACCGAAACTCGAGAACAGGTAGCCAAAATGTTTGAACAGATGGCTGCTTGCTTGCGTTCTCAAAAAACGTCAGTTGAATGTCGTCAGGAAATGAAAACAAATTGTGCAAAAATGATGGACTCTAAGGGGTGCCCCATGATGAATAATATGGGGGGAATAATGTATCTTGAAGGAATGCATGATGAAAAAATGGAACCAAAAGGCCCTTGAAAATAAATAATATAAAATAATATCAAGGAGAGCAGTATGAAAATTCTGGTTGTGTATTACTCTATGTATGGACACATTCATGCAATGGCGAATGCGGTAGCTGAAGGAGTACTAGCGGTAGAGGGTGCAGAAGTTATGCTTCGACGGGTTCCCGAAACGCTTACTAATGATGTGCTGAAAAAGATGAATGCGCTTGATGCTCAAAAAGACATGGCCCATATTCCAATATGTAGGGTTGATGAACTGCCGAATGCAGATGCTATAATATTTGGAACCCCAACGCGGTTTGGTAATATGTGTGGTCAAATGAGTCAGTTTTTGGATGCTACTGGGCAACTTTGGGTAAAAGGTAGTCTGGTTGGTAAAATAGGAGCTGTATTCACCAGTTCTGCCACTCAACACGGTGGTCAGGAGTCCACATTGCTGGGTTTTCATAGGACTCTATTTCATCACGGTTTTATAGTGGTTGGACTTCCCTATTCCTATCATGGACAAATGGATACTGAAAATATTGCGGGAAATTCTCCGTATGGAGCTTCGACAATAGTCGGTAACGATGGTTCTCGCAAACCTAATAAAAGTGAACTTGATGGAGCACGTTTTCTGGGGACACATGTTACAGAAATCACAAAAAAGTTGATAGGACATAGAGATTAAATAGAACAACTTTTGAGAAACTTTACTACTTGTTTGTATTTTCGGAGAGCTTTCTTTTCTTTTTTTATATAAAGTGAAAAGAAATCCTCTGAGAGTTTTACTTCTGGGAAAAGTTGGATAATTTTTTTTGAGTTAAGTTCGTCGGTGACAGTATACTTAGGTACTAGACCGACCCCCATGGAAGCAACGGCTCCGTTAATGATGCCTCTAATGTGGTTAATCTGAATTATTTTTTTTAGAGTAGGGCGCTTTTCTTCTTTTAGAGAGTAGTAAAAACGATGCCACCAACTTCCTTCTTTATCCATGGATAACAAATGACAGCGGTCCAAATTATTGGGTGTAATAATGTTATTTAATTTTTTGTAAGTTGGAGTACAAATAACAACATATTCTTCTCTAAAAAGGGGAATCATGTACAAATCTTTATGATGATGAAGTTTACAGTCAATAATCATGTCAACTTCATCTTTGAGTAATGCTGGCAAAATATTATTGTTTAATTCAAGGTGAATTTTACCGTATTTAAATTCGTGATTGAACAAAGCCATTTGTTTGACAAGGATAGTGGAACCGAATTCTAGGGTTGAACCAATGGTAATTTCTGACTGATTGATTTGAAAGTTGTGAAGATCTTCAGTCGCTCTTTCTATTGTGGAGTTAATTTTTTTACAATGCTCAAATAGAATTAAGCCTTCTCTTGTTAGATGGAATCCTTTTTGAGTTTTATCAATTAGTTTTTTCTGAATGGATTCCTCCAATTTTTTGATTGAATGACTGACCGCAGATTGAGAAATAAGAAGTTTTTGAGCTGCTTTAGTGTAGTTCTCATTTAAGCATAATATATAAAAATTTTTTAATTGATAGAGATCCATTAGTTTCCTTCTATGAATAATATTCATAATCAATATTATTATTATGAATTTAACTTATAAAGCGAAATATGGCTAAATGAAATTACACCTATTTACGGAAAGGAGTTTTATGAGTGCACCTATTAATGAAAAACAAATTATATATGACCAAACTTCCATATATACTAAAAAACTTAAAGAGGAATTAGCTAATCAACTTGCAAGCGAAGTGGAAGTTCCAGTTATTATTGGTGGAAAAAAAATATTTACCAAACAAAAACAAAAGATCATATGCCCCCATGATCATCAGCATGTTTTAGGCCACTATTACAAAGCCAGTGCTGAAGAAATTTTGATGGCTCAAAACTATATTGCCAATAATAAAGAGTCAAATTGGAGAAAAATGAGCTTTATGGATCGAGCAGCTGTGTTTTTAAAGGCAGCGGAGTTACTCTCGGAAAAATACCGTTTCAAGCTTAATGCTGCGACCATGCTGGGACAAAGTAAAACAGCTATTCAAGCTGAACTTGATTCCGCCTGTGAATTAATTGATTTCTGGCGTTTTAATGTTCATTTTATGCAGGAAATATATTCTGAAATAAATCTAATAAGTCCTAAAGGAGTTTGGAATAGATTGGAATATAGGGCACTAGAAGGATTTGTTCTTGCGATTACACCTTTTAACTTTACCGCCATAGCAGGAAATTTGCCCACAGCTCCTGCGTTAATGGGAAATTCTGTAATTTGGAAACCTGCTAGTGCTTCAATGCTTAGTTCTTATTATATTATGGAAATATTAAAAGAAGCGGGTCTTCCCGACGGAGTTATCAATATGATTCCAGGAGATGGTTCGCAAATTAGCGAAAGACTGCTAAGTGCTAGGGACCTTGCTGGAGTACATTTTACTGGATCGACTAATACATTCAATTATATCTGGAAAACTGTTGGAAATAATTTGGCTAGTAATCTTTATAAAACCTACCCACGTCTCGTGGGGGAAACTGGAGGAAAAGATTATATACTGGCCTGTGCCGACGCAGATATAGATGCACTAACGGTAGCTTTGATCAAGGGTGCATTTGAATATCAAGGACAAAAGTGTTCGGCAGTTAGTAGGGCTTACATACCTAAATCGATTTGGAATCAGTTGCAAGATAAGATCTTAAGCAATCTGAATAAACTTACTTACGGGAATATTACCGACTTTAGTCATTTCATGGGAGCTGTGATTGATAAAAAATCATTTGATAATACAGTTCGATATATTGAAGAGGCTAAAAAATCCAGTGAAGCAAAAGTCATTTATGGAGGAAAGTATTCTGACGAAGTGGGATATTTTATTTCTTCAACTATTATTTTAACTGATGATCCTATGTATAAGACTATGCAAGAAGAGATATTTGCTCCCGTGCTAACCATTTATCTATATTCAGATGATTTAATGGATGAAACCTTGGAGATATTAGAAAAAACCAGCCCCTATGCATTGACGGGGGCAATTTTTGCGCAAGATAGGAATGTGGTAACTTATTTGACTGATAAGTTAGTAAACACCGCTGGAAATTTTTATATTAATGACAAACCGACAGGTGCCATTGTAGGACAACAACCCTTTGGCGGTGCTCGTATGAGCGGTACCAATGATAAAGCAGGAAGCAAGCTTAATTTACTAAGATGGACCAGCCCACGATCAATCAAAGAGAATTTTAATCCCCCAACCCACTTAATACAAGGATAGCAAAATGAATAAATGGAAAAACTATATTGATGGTTCTTGGCAAGACTCAATTGGTAATGAAACTTTTGAAGAAAAAAATCCAGCCGATTTAAATGAAGTAATTGGTTTATTTGCATCCTCAAATAAAGAAGATGTTGAAAGGGGTATCAATTCTGCTAACTGTGCTCTTATATCTTGGAGTAAATTAAGTGCATCGAAAAGGGCTGATTATTTGAAGGAAGTGTTGGATTTATTAAAAAAAGAAAGGGATTCATTTTCTAAAGTGATTACCATGGAAAATGGAAAAACTCTAAAAGAATCACTAACCGAAATTGATTCGGCGATTAATGAAATGGAATTTCAGATTCATCAAGGACTAAGACTTTACGGGACCACCCTTCAAACGAATAAAAAATCTACTATGGCCATGACTATTAAAGTTCCGCTTGGAGTAGTTGCTATTATTACACCGTGGAATTTTCCCTTAAATGTTGCTTGCAGAAAAATGATTCCGGCTTTAATGGCGGGTAATACTGCTATTTTAAAACCTGCCAGTCTTACATCACTTACTGCGGTAAAGTTTATTGAATTGTTTGATAAAGTACAAATTCCAAAAGGTGTGGTTAATCTTATAATGGGTAATGGCAGTTTAATAGGAGAGGTTTTGACCGGTAGTTCACAAGTGAATGGAATTTCTTTTACTGGGTCAACTGAAGTTGGAATAATTATTCAAAAAAATGCTGCTCGAAATTTAATCCCCACTCAGCTTGAACTTGGTGGAAAAAATCCAGTTATTGTATTAAAAGATGCTGATTTAGAAGAAGCCAGTAATGCTATTATGCTAGGGGCATATGCATGTAGCGGTCAGTGGTGCACTTCAACCAGCAGAGTAATCGTGGAAAAAGAAGTGGCGAGTGAATTGGTGGAAATTTTAAAAGCAAAAGCGCAAAAATTAAAAATCGGAAATGGCGTAAATAATGAAACGGAGATGGGGCCGGTTTGTGGGACCAAACAACTTGTAATAATTAAAAGTTATATTAATATTGGAAAACAAGAAGGAGCTACACTTTGCTATGGTGGTGACCAATTAGTTGATGAAGCCCATAAAAATGGTTGTTTTATAACTCCAACAATTTTTACTAATGTTACTGAAAAAATGAAAATTGCCAGCGAAGAAATATTTGGACCGGTGCTGTGTGTGCTTTCGGTGGAAAATTTTGAAGAAGCATTGTCCGTAGCTAATAACGTGAAATATGGCCTTGCATCGTCTATCTTTACCAACGATTTTACGAAAGCAATGAGATTTATCCAAGAGACTAAGGTTGGCCTTACCCACGTGAATATGGCATCTGCATATAAGGAGCCTTCGCTACCTTTTGGTGGAGTTAAGATGTCAGGAGCCGGGTTGCCAGAAGCTGGCACTGTCGGAATTGATTTTTTTACTAAGCATAAAACAGTTTATATGCAATACGGATACTAAGTGTCTGTTCGCCAAAAAAAGCAATCGCATGATTCAATTTTTTTTAAAAATAATGGGACGGTCAACTGTACCTTGTCCAGGTCTTATGCTAAGAGGTTTGGTGAAAATATGACGCTTGGGTATATGAATACGGTCGAAAATTTTGGGATAAAATAAAAGCGATACGAGTCGACCGACGGAAGATAAGCCGAATATTAAGCTATATGGCCCATACCCAAAATTTATATGGCTGAAAATATATCCACCAATCAAAGATCCAGTGATAATTGCAATAGCTATTATAAAATTATAGATGCTCATATATCTTGCTTGAAAATTTCTTGGAATTTCATTGATGATCATAATGAATATGGAATATTCAAATCCCCCCCAAAACATCCCTGAAAAGATTTCGAGTAAAATCAGATAGAGCGTACTTTTGCTTAAGAAAACCCATCCTAGTGGTATAAAACATATACACACACAAGATATGAAAAAAATTCGGTTGAGATTATATTTAATGGCAATTCTATTAAGACTTTTAGCAATAATTATTTTTCCTATAATTGAGGCGGAGATAATTCCCATAAATGAAAAATAGCTAAGCTTTAATTCTTTAATCATAAACGGGATAAAAAAAGGAGCAGAGAGGTAAATAGCAATTCGAAAGAAAAAAACGAATAGAAGAATGTTCCCCATCCCTTTTGGAGTATGAGTCTTAAATTTTTCAAAAATATTTTTTTTAAAAATATTTTTTTCCTTATCCTCCATCATAACTAGTGAATGTTTTTTTAAGAAGAAAGCAGAAATTAGTCGAAACAGCATGCAAAAAAGGAACACAATGCCAAAGCAATAAATTGAGATCTGTCGAATCCGACAGTACTCTAAAGCAATACCAGAGGTGATGACACCGATAAACATACCAATATAAATAAGAGTACTTCTCTTAGAAAAAAAACTGAGTCTTATATCAGGAGGAATTAAGCCACTAATCATGGCGTTCCAAGATTGATTAAGTCCATAGGCCATAATCCAATAGATAGAATTGAGGGCCAAAAGCAGATAAAAATTGCCAAATTTAAAGAAAGCAAACGCCACTAGGGGAAGAAACGTCAAAGCTTGTACACTACAAGCAAGGTAGGTGAAACGATTATAGCTAGAAAGTTTCTCCAGTATTTTGGGGAAAAATAATTGAAAAGTACCACCGAAGAAAAGTGGTAATGTTCCTAACAAACCAGCTTTAAGTGGGGCTATTCCAAGTTCAAGGGCAAAAGCTACGAAATATCCTTCTCCTGCTCCCGACATCATGGCAAAGAAAAATGCATCGAACATACTGTAACGCATATTTCTTTTCAGAGCTGAATCTATTACATTCGTTGCAATCATCTGTGGTATTATATTTAGTTGATGGCCCATATTAATCTTAGGCCATAAAAAAGGCAATGTATTAAATACTACTATTGTGTGAGAAAAAACGAAGACGGTAATAGATGACTATAAAAATCAACAATGGCGAATTTATATTTTTCTGTTGCAATGAGGGTAATCTAGACTTACTTAAACACGAAATAAAAATTGAATATCCATACTTAAACCCAGGATATTCGACTGGTAGATTTTTATCATATAAAACCACCAAAGATATTTTTTTGAATGAAATAGAACTGGTATTTACCACCAGATGGGCCAAAAGTATTAAAAAGGTTTCGAAACAGCAACTGCTATCTCAAGAAGTAAATATTTTACACCTAACTAATTTTAACCTGCATTATTTCTCGCTACTTGATAAAGAAGCACAAGATAAAGAAGTGTCTGGAAATTTTGATAAATATAATAATTGTAATCAGGAAAATGAATTATATTACGATGTAGTTCAAGTCAAACTCGATGAGTTTTGGATTGGTGTTCATTCCAAAGATCAAAGATGTGCAACTTTTCCCAATTCTGATCCTAAAATATTACTGCCAGAAAAATCCCCCTCCAGGGCTTATTTAAAACTGGCAGAGGCGCAATGCCTTTTTGATATTGCGATAACGGAAAATCAAAAATGGTTGGAACTTGGTAGCGCTCCTGGGGGAGCAAGCTATTTTCTTTTGAGTAACAAAGCCTTGGTGTGGGGAAATGATCCGGCTGAAATGAGTCCACTGTGCCTTTCCAATAAAAAATTTACTCATATAAAAAAACCAGTTCAACATATAACACCAGAAGAAATTCCTAATGATATAGAATGGATTAGTGTTGATCTAAATTTAAATCCCAAACAATCCATCGCCGAAGTCTTTCGGATAAGTAAAGATTTCAGATTCTTAAGAGGAATACTGGTCACTGTGAAAATTGTAAATCTGGATCATGTTGAGTATATTCGAGATAATATCAACTGGGCTCGCGATAGAGGTTTTGATCATGTCATTGCTACCCAGCTTCCTTCCCATAAGAGGGAATATCTTCTATTGCTTCTAAATAAAAACGCCCCTAAAAGATTAGTTGTATCTTCTAAAAATGCTTGAGCACGCTAACTATAATAACGTATTAATATAGTCAAGTTAGTCAAAATAATTCCAGATGGATCAATATTTATAATATGGATATAATTAAAATAATTTATATAATCAAAGAGTAAGCCATGCGGAATAATTTAATTCTTTTTTCCATATTTTTTATCCTGCTGTTTTTTTTAAATTCATTGTTTTTGATGAAACCTCTATATCAATCGGTAGGAGGCTGTGTTGATTCAAGTATCTTTCCATGTTTGATATCAGGAAAATTATTTTTAATGTTTTTAGGTTATACAATATTCGACTTCTTACTTTATACAGTAATTTTTTATTTAATCATGGCAGTACTATTTGCGTGTACTCGAAGCGTGACGGCAAACAAGTATTACAAACATATGTTCTTGTTTGTATTTATAAAAATTATTTTATTTGCCATTTTGTTTTTTAGAGAATTACTACCGCTTAATTTTATCTATTCTTTTATTTTAAGTATGTTTTTGTTTTATTTAGTGGAGGTTAAGCTTGCTTATAACGAGTTAATGGTTGGAGATTCTAGGGGAAGAATTTTAGTGACCATAATCCCGTCAGGCATTATAGGACTGGTAAAAGTTGGATTTTACTTCGTTGTTTATCCATTAGGTTTGGTTGTAGTTACCTGGCAGTTATATTCAAGGATGGTAGGATGAAAATTATACTTTTTATTTTATTTTTAACCTTAACAAGTACCATTTATGCCGGCCCCATTAGAGATGGTATTGTTTGGGAAATAGAAAAGAAACTGCTTTATGTCCCTAAAGTCATCATGGCAGATAAAAGTAAGTCTATGCTTCTTACCCATTTGCATTTAGAGATCAGTGATAATGATGAGATGACAATTCTGCAAACTTACATGGATATAGCTAGTTTGCTTGGTATGGAAGATCCGTTTGGATTGTTGAGTTATCTGAAAGAAAAAGATGCTCAGATTTTGGAAAAAATGAATGAGCAATCAGAACTGTTGAATAAAAAAGAAGAAGTACCCCAGCCGAAACCTTCTCCCGCAAAAAATAATGTACCCAGTTCGTTACAAAAACATCTTAATAATATTAAAGAGGCTCAGGAATATAGTGAGCAACTTCTTAAAGAAGATAATTAGTTATAAATAGGAAAATAGTCAGTTTAAGATACTGGATTTCTAATTGAATTTAAAACTTCTTCTAAAGTTTGCTGATTGTAAAATCCAGGTTCACCAAAAACAATATCTATTTTTGAAAAGGGATAGGGAAGTCTTGGTTTATTCCAAGCTTTATCAAAAGTATAAAATTTATGAGGGAATGCACGAGCTGGATATATGGGTTTCTCAGTTTTTTGTGACATAAGAATAATTCCTTCTTTGACTTTGAAAATAGGTCCTCTGGGCCCATCCACTGCCATGGCAAAATTACTACCTTGTTTTACTTTTTTAATGGCTTGAATAAGAGCTGAAATCCCTCCTCGAGATGATGATCCAGAGATAATTTCATATCCAAAAAATTTAAGAGCAGCGGCTAGCATTCTTCCATCTTTAGAGAGAGAAACCATTATAATGTAGCGACTATATTTAAAAAAAGGAATATACACCAGATCATCTTGATGCCAAAAGGCAAAAAGCTTATTATCACTAACACTATAATTAGCTGGAACATGCAGTTTGTAACGAAAAGTTAAAGAGTATGGCCAGTAGATTAAGGCAACCAAAAAACCAATCAAATGTTGTCTGGTTAGCCCAAACATTATTTAAATACCTTTAAGTTTTCCTCTAAAGAATCAATTTTTTCCTTAAGAGCGGTAGCTTTTTCTTTTACTTTATTTAGAACATCCTCTGGAGCATGATCTACAAAGTTTGGATTGTTGAGCTTATTATGATTTTGATCATATTCTTTTTTGGTTTTATCCAGTTCTTTTTCCAACTTGGTTATATGAGCAGCCAGATCAATGACTCCTTCGAGTGGAACAAAAATTTCGGTATGAGTGGTGGCATTCATAATTGCTTTGGTTGGCTTTTGGTCAGTTTTTTTGCCATAAGTAATGGATTCAACTTTAGCCAGATCTTCGAAGCAAATCTTATTTTCTTTAAAATAATGAATGATATGATCGTCATCGGAAAAAAGATTAATTTTGATCATATCCTTAGGCTTTACATTTAAAGATATCCTTATGTTTCTAATTGATGTAATGACTTCAATTAATTTATTCATGTTCTCTTGTTCATTAACAAATGATAAAGCCTCATCATATTCTGGATAATCTTGAACAATTAATAGATCCTCGTTATCGTTTTTCAAATATGTCCAAAACTCTTCGGTGATAAAAGGAGTGATTGGATGCAAGAGAGCACAAATTTTTCTAAAACAATATTTTAAAATGGTAGCACGTTTAATTTTTTTAGACTCATTCTCACCATAAAGAATACTTTTGGAAAGTTCAATAAACCATGAACAGTATTTATCATAAACAAATTGGTAAATGGCACCGCTAGCATCATCAAATCTAAATTCTTCCATGGACTCATTCATTTTCTGAGTTACTTCGTTGAGTTCAGAGATAATCCATTTTTCATGAGAATCTAGCTTATTTAAAGCTGGGATATCTGAGGTGGCATTATGTAAAAAAGGATGAATAAAACGGAAGGCATTCCAGATTTTATTCATGAAATTGCGGTAACCTTCAATTCTTTCAGCTTCAAGATTACAATTTCTGTTGTATCCCGATCCAGATGCTATCGCGAATCTCAGCGCATCAGCTCCGTATGTATCGATCATTTCAATAGGATCAATACCATTTCCAAGAGACTTGCTCACTTTCCTTCCCAGCTTGTCTGTAACAATGGCATGAATATAAATTTTTTCGAAAGGAGGTTGATTAGTAAACTTAGGAACCATCATCATCATTCGGGCAACCCAGAAAAAAATAATATCAAATCCAGTAACTAGAGTTGAAGTGGGAAAAAATTCGTCAAAGTTTCTTTCCTTCATTCGATCTGGAGAAGGCCATCCTAATGTAGTAATTGGCCAAAGTCCCGATGAAAACCAGGTATCAAGAACGTCCGGGTCTTGATAGGTGTTGTTACTTTTGCATTTAGGGCACACTTTATCTTGGTGAATGGATGACCATCGATGATTACACTGATTGCAATAAAATATTGGTATGCGATGCCCCCACCAAAGTTGTCTGGAAATACACCAATTCCTTGGTTCTTTTAACCAAGCAAAAAATGTGTTTTCCCAGCCTTTTGGATAGAAACGAGTTTCATCATTTTTAATATAATTCATTGCTACTTGGGACATCTCTTGAACATTTAAAAACCACTGTTTGCTCACCATCGGTTCAACCGGGGCATCTGATCTTTGACTATGTCCAACTTGATGAGTGTGTTCTATTTTTTTAACAAATAATCCAAGCTCTTCTAATCGTTCAACAACTTTAGGTCGTGCCTTTGTACACTTAAGTCCTGTCCATTCAAGCCCATGTTCATTTAGTGTTCCATCTTTGTTTAAGATATTAACGATTTCCAAGTTATGTCTTTTTCCAATTTCAAAATCGTTGAAATCATGCCCAGGAGTCACTTTTAAACAGCCGGTTCCTATTTCAATATCAACATGTTCATCAGCGATAATTGGAATTTCCTTGTTGGCTAGGGGAAGAATTACTTTTTTACCGATCAGATGTTTAAAGCGCTCATCATTTGGATTAACAGCAACAGCTGTATCACCAAACATGGTTTCGGGTCTGGTGGTTGCTACTTCTAATTTTAAGCTACTATCTTTTACGGGATAAAGAATATGATAAAAAGCACCTTTTACTTCTTTATGTTCCACTTCCGCATCTGAGATTGCTGATTGAAGTATGGGATCCCAGTTTACAATGTAATCGGCTTGATAAATAAGTCCTTCGTTATATAAATCGCAAAAAGCCTTTCTGACCGCTTCATTGGACTCTTCATCCATAGTGAAAATAAAATAATCCCAGTCACAGCTTATTCCAAGATATCTGGACTGTTTGGCAATAACTCCACCATACTCTTCTTTCCATTTCCAAGTTCGTCTTAAAAATTCTTCGCGACCCAAATCGTGTTTAGTTTTCTTTTCAGTTTTGTAGATAAGTTCTTCTACTTTAGCTTGGGTAGCAATACCAGCGTGGTCCATTCCAGGAAGATAAAGGGTTTTAAAGCCCTTCATTCTTTTAAATCGAATGATTATATCCTGAATGGATAAATCTAAAGCATGTCCTGTGTGTAACATTCCGGTTACGTTGGGTGGAGGCATGATTATGCAATATGATTTGCCGGTTTTTCCTGCCTTAGGAGTAAAATATTTTTCATCCTCCCACTTGGCATACCATTTGGTTTCAATACCTTTGGGATCTAGATTTTTTGGTAGTTCATGAACGGTTAGAGTTTCCATTTATCACCTTTATTATTTCATCAATGTTATCAAGAGAAAGAGTATGCTGGGTTTTATCTTTCATGTTTTTAAGTTGGACAGTTTTGTTTTGTAATTCATTTTCCCCAATGAAGGCAACGAAGCTAGCTCCTTTTTTTTCAGCAAGGGGAAAAGCCTTGTTGAATTTTATGGTTTCATAGTGATTGACAACTTTAAGTTGCTTTTTTCGTAGTTCTTCCGCAAGGTTGATACTAGGAAGTAAGGCACGGTCATCTTGAATAGTTAAAAGTAAATCATTGGTTGGGATATCAAAATTTTTCAGTAATTTATGAGTGGTTAAAAAATCTGTAAGAGTTACATCTCCAAGCCCAAAGCCAACGCCTGGTACTGATGGTTCATCAAATATTTTAAGTAGATCAGCATAGGATCCTCCGCCACAGATAGCGCGGCGGTTTTCAGGATGCTTGTCAAAAATTTCAAAAACAATGCCGGTATAGTAATCAAGACCTCGTACAATTGCTGGATCGTAAGTTAAATAATTTTTTAAATTGGAATTTTCGACTAAATTTAGAAAATCAGAAAAATCACTGGCCAGTTCTTCGCCGTGTTTTTTTAAAAGCTTTGAAGCTTCGGAAAATGATTTAAGAGAGAGATAGTCATAAAAAATGTTTTTATTATTTAAAGTGAGGTTTAAATTATCAACCATTTCTGTTAGTGCTTCTTTGCCTACCTTTTTACTTTTATCTATAACTTTGTATAGTTTATAGGTGATATCATTATCGAGTTTCATGACTTTTTTAAAAATGATTTCAACAATGGATCGGTCATTAATAAGGATTTCAAACATGGTATTGTTTGCACCAAAATTTTCCATTAAGGCAACTGCCACTTGTAAAATTTCAAATTCGCCTTGTCTTTTGGGGGCCCCAAAAATATCGACATTAAATTGCCAATGTTCGCGTAGTCGTCCTTTTTGAGGTTTCTCATAGCGCATAAGGTTGGGGATCGCATAAAATCTAATCGGTTTAGTGGTCTCTCTGTGAATTTGAGCAATCATACGTGCTAGCGTTGGAGTCATTTCCGGTCTGATGGCAACAAAACGATTTCCCCGGTCAGTAAATGAGTAGATTTGTTCGTTGATAAGCTCTTCGCCTGATTTAGCTTTATATAATTCTACTTCCTCAAGCAGTGGACCATCATAGGGTTCATAACCAAACAGTTCCGCTGTTTTTCTCATCTGTTTGAAAATAAATTGTCTTTGTCGTTCTAAACTGGGAAAAAAATCTCTAGTGCCTTTGTAAGGTTGTTTTGTTAGTGCCATAATTACATCCTAAATTTAATACTTATGCATAGCATATCATTTATTCAATATCAATTGGCCAATCATTGATTGGAACAGGTTCTGTTTCGCCAGGATATTTTTTCTTTTTATCCTCTTTAGGTATGGGGATATCGGCGTTAGAAGGTTCGTCGCTGGGAAGCCACTCTAACTTTGGTTCCTTAGGGCGATCTTTATCAAGGCCCATATTTTCAAGATCGAGGAGGTAATTTATATAAGCAATGCCTTTTTTATCAGGTTGTTTTTCTGATAGATTAAAATGAACTAGATCACTAGTTAATGAAGAAGTGCCGGAATTAGTTAATTGAAGATACAAATTACCGTATTGGTATATTCGTTCAGTAATTTTGTTCATGACATTAAAAAGTTCAACTTCAAATTCTTCAGCATTTAAGTTTAAATACAATTCAATCCAGGCTAAGCATAAATCCAACTTCTTTTTATAACTTCTCTCCTTATCATTTTTAAGTGGTTGTTTAGAATTGACCATCATTTGGATAGGTTTAAAAAGTTCTGATGAAAAAAGGGTTGTGATATCAGTAATTAAAGCTTCTAAAAACCAAACGGTGAAAGCCGATAGATTATTTTTAGAATCCTCTGTTAGTTTATTTTTCACTAAAGATAAAACTTCTTCTTGGTAACTTTCTTTACTAATTTCCCTTTTGGGACGTAATTTAAATAAAACTTTGTAGACTTCTGATTTGATAAACAAATGATTTTTCTCCACCTCAAGGTTAGTTGCGAGGTGATCAAATGATTTTATTTGCTTCTTAAGGACCAAAGTTTCGGCAGGCGTAGCTCGTTTTTCTTGAATTGAGTTTATAAGATAGATAAATTCTAAGGGAAAATCCTTATTGGGACGATAAAAAGTTTCGGCAGCAAATAGCGTAAGCACCGTTAGCGATATTAAGGGTATGATCAGGAATATTTTCATTTTTTACCGCCAAAAATATGATCATTGTATTCTATGTTTTTTCCAATAAGTAAGAGAAATTCCCCGCGGTGGGGAATAATAATTTTATCCTCCATGGGGAAAGCTTGCGGAGCATATTTTAAATCGCTGATTATTTTTAGCTCCTTTGAATCGGGGTTCAAGGAGGCTATTTCATAATTGTTTATCGTCGTATTTTTTTTAATTTTTTTAGAAAAGTAAATTTGTTTGTCCATATGGCAAATAAGATTGCCAATATCATTTAATTTTGATTCGTAAATATTAACTGCTTGAGTATAGTTATCAAGTTGAGTGTTTGCCAGTTTTTTGATAAATGAATGTTCATTAAGGGTATCTAAACCAAATTCAGCAATTACTAAATAGTCATTTAAAAAACATAATTCAATTTTTGCGAGATGGGTTGGAGGTTTATACAAAAGAGTAAATTTTTGATCAGGTATGTTGAAATGACTGACCAATTGATTGCCATTTTTATCAATATCAGTGTAAATAATGGTGGTCTTGTTGGGCATAACTACTTCAGGAATAAAATAATGGTTAATAGAATTTGAAAGATTAATATTTAGGATAACTTCACGATGAATCAGATTTTGGAAAATAATTAATTTTTTTTTGGGGTTATAATACGAGAGCCATTCATCATTTAAATGTAGTTTAGGGGAAAGACCGTTGCCGATTTTTTGACTTATATGTGAACCATAATCCACAAGAAATAATTCTGCTGGCTCACGTATACTTAAAAATTTTTGAAAATTGTTCCAACTAGATATTATTAACTTTTTTTTAAATTCAGATCCCATTACTAAATAATGACTATATTCAACTCCTTTAATAACTTCCTTTACCTCGTAATTTGTTGAAAAATACAATTCGCCAGTTCTTCTTTGGTAGTAGGTATATTTACCATCACTTGATATATATCTGATATTGGCAATATCTTGTTTAGTCTTTATCACAGGAAGTTTAGAGTTTGCACCAATTACCGGGGATATTAAAAAACTAATCATGAAAAAGATGAGCAAAAAATTATTTTTTTCTAAAACCATATAACGTCCATGTATCCATTGGTTGAAGTTCTTTAAAGTTAGAAACAGCATTAAAAACAAAGTTCCAGTCAATTAACCGAGGTGAGTGAAGGTCATCTATCGAAGTTCTGATTGAAAGGAGAATGTTCTCCTGGTTTTTGTCATATCCGTCAATAATAAAAGGAATCGGCGAGCAATCGTGCAAGGTTTTGGTTTTAAAAAATTGTGGTAGAATATCTTGCACGCATCCTATCCCGTAAATAATTCCATTAGGGTTTTCCTTAAAATAATTTTTTAATATGTTAAGGTCGTAAATGCGATTGATTAAAATTGGGAAATTCTTTTTTAAAATATTATTTACGGAATGCTTTTCCTTGAGATAATTGATTGGAAAATATTCAAAAGAAATATCAGATAAATATTTAATATCGGTGACCTCTTTTCCTCTGTAATAGATAATCGGTTGGCAGTTTAAGCCATTACATTTTTTTGAATCAATAACGATATAGCATCCATTTTTATATTCCAGCAAAAGTGGGTTATAAATTTCGGCACTAACTTTTTTACATATTTCGCCGACTGAAGCCCCTTTGATTTTACTTAATATTGAAGCTAACACCTTTTCTTCTGTCTTAGGATGATTGGGATGGTGTCCGGGAATAAACTCAAGACATTCCTCTACTGATGAGGCCAGGTTTTTGAAACAAAATTGCAGTGGCCATACAATGTCTTCATCTTCTTCATTTATAACAGTTTCGGCAAATGTTTGATAGGTTTCGAATTCACAAGTTTCAGGAGTAGAATAGCGCAAAGAAGGAAACAAATGACTTAATTTTCTGGAGATATTTATGACACTTTCAAAATCAACCCTGCCAGGGCAATCTTGGTAATCAATATTTAAATGAGAATGTTTATAAGCTCTGGCAATTTCGTGACAATTTGGTTTGGGATAAAGGGATGGAAATTGAAGCATGCCAGCTTTGGTACATACCTCCGGTGTGGTCTCCATAATTTCTTTGCATCGAGGATAATCCTTTGAGGTGATAGTTTCCTTATTTAGCAAGTCTCGACATTTATATTTCATAAGATAATCAGGTTTTTCTCCTCTGATAACCTGATCCCATATGTTTTCGGAAAGATAGATATTGCAAAATTTTTCTGGATCATCAATGTTTTCACAAACATTTTTAAAATACGATTTATCTAAAACAGAAAGATTTCTTTTGTAGGAGGCAGCTTCCTTCAGAATTAAATTTTGCTGGGGACTTAATTGGTTGTAAGCTGATGGATTGCCTTTGAACCTTTGATCTAAGGATTCACCAGTCTTGATAGTTTCAACCATTTTACAAAAATATGGCAGGTGAAAATTTATTTTCCAATCTTGCATAATTTTTTGACATTGATTTCTAGTAGAAGGAATCAGCTTTTGGGTTTGTTTTAAAGTTTGTAGATATTGTTCAGGTCCAAATACTGAAGATATTTGTTTAAAAGCATAGCACTGTTTTTCTTGAATATATTTTAAAAAATCATCCAGCTGTGAAACACCTATTATTAATTTATCATTTTTTTTAATGTTCAGGATAACTTGTGAGACAATGCCGCCAGCAACATTTAGTAAACGGTTTTCCATAAGTGAATAGAGAAGACATTCAGCTTGTTCACCTTCTACCAAACTTAAATATTTTTCATCTGAGTTAAAGATAATGATGTTAAGAAAATCTGGATGAATAGATAAGTTCTTAGTTTCAATTTTTTTTAAGTCATCATATTTTAAAACATTAGTATTAGCTTTTTGCAGTAATTTTTTATAGATGTCTTGGTTTATTTCGATAAGCTTTTCTAAAGACTCTAGAAGACCGGGGGTGTGTTCCAAGGTGTTTGTAGCAGCATATAAACCACTTCCGCTAAACAGAAGAAAAAGCAAGGTTACTATAAGTGAAAGAGGTACATGAATCATATTTGCATAGTATATACTGATGTTTTTTGATAGGATAGGCTAATTGCTGATATTAGGCTTATGAGCGGGGGGAGTTTTCCAAATGCTTGATTGGATGATTATAATATATTGTATTTTATTTCTTGGTTGTGCGTCGTGGCGAGAGAAGTTATATATTTACTCCAATCGATTGCTAATTGAAAGAATCCTTTTAATTTTTATTTCAGTTCTTTTTTTGATTGTGAAATTGTCTTATTTTGAAGATATTTTTTCTAATATTTTTCAGTTAAGGACTTTTGAGGTGTCCTTGCTTGGTCTGGAGTATATGTTGTTTTATAATTTACTTATTCAAAAAATAATTGACAACCAAAACCCTGACCAGAAAAACACTCGTGTGCAAAAAAGATTGCTCTATAAACTACCATTGGTAGGAGTGCTAAGCGGGATAGCTATAAATAATTATTATGGCCAGTTATCCACTAATATTTTATTTTTGATTTACGTTTTATTTTTACTTGCATTACTTTACAAGAATTTCAAAAAGTCTATTTTAGGATGGCATGGTTTAATTTTTTCGATTTTAACTATAACCCTTTTTTCTCTAAGAATTGGATACAGTGTTGTTTTATACGATATATCTTCCTTACTTTCTGATGTGGTTTTTACATTATCTGTTTTTGTAATGCTAGAAATATATAACCAAAAAGGTGTTAAAAAATGCCAAGCAATAGTCTGATAATATCAGTTGCATGTTTTTTTCTTTTTTCTTGTGCAAGACTGGAAACGTTGAACTTGATTGATCACAAATATGGGGTATCCCCCAAGCGGATTATTTGGTTCCAGGTGCCAGGGCTTAACGAGGATCATATATCAATCCTTCGCTTTAATTCATCGTTGGCTGACAAGCAGAGTGCATTTGAAAATTTTTCCTGCCTGGGAAAAATGTGGGGATATAATCTTTATGATTTAAGGCCTAGCGCTGCAAGTGGACTATTGGCCCAAATGGTGGGAAAAGAAAATATTACAAAATCATGTAATGATTTTGACCACAGTCCTATATGGAATTATTTGGCAACACTAGGATATAAAACGGGTATATTGGAAAGTGGTACACTTGACAGTGAATCATTAGATTACACACTGACATGTAAAGATAAAGCTAGTATTTTCTTAGATCAAGCAATCTTTTTTCGAATGGCACCGACCAAATCTTTAGATAAACCCTTGTTCCATTTTCAAGATAGAGAATTTTTTGGTCAAAATAAAATATACTACGATCGCACTTGTCAAAAAGGTAGTTGCTTTGCCAGTTTGGAAGGTAATTTGGAATCAATTTTAAGTCGGTTTAAAATTGAGAGAGGAAGGTATTTATTTATTGTGAGAGATTTCACTTATTTAAATGCCTTAAAGAAGCGAGATATCCAAAAAGCGAGAACAACTTTAAGTGAGTTGGAACAAGTCATTACCAAATTTTTAGAGATACAAAAAAGTGATAGCGAAATGTTGTTATTAATAACCTCGTCAGAGAGCATCGGATTTGATTTTCCCAGGGCCGGCACAGAGTGGGCCAGTTTTGAAAAAAAGGGTGATAATCTAGGGTATAAATCCTCTCTTCTTATGTCTTTGGTCTTAGCCAAAGGGGCTGGTGCCGAAAATTTTTGCGGAATTTATAAAGAGTCTGAGATTTTAGAAAGAATATTGAAAAGTCAAATGGTGAAGAGACAATTCCCCTTGCTTTAATTTGTTGACGCAAACGATGATTCTAAGGAGCAGGCAGGACCTATGTTAAGAGTAATACTCTATGAACATTTGCATGAACTTGATAATTTAAAATTTATACGGGATGATAAATTGCCAGTTAGGGTGATTTGTCCCAGCCCAATGCTTTCAGATATTTACCAAAATGCCTACGGTAACGGAAATAAAAGAATAGTGGTAGATACTATCTCGAGGTTTATATCAAATGAACTTGGGCGTGAGTTTGGGAAAGACTTTTTTAATCAAATCATCACTAAATCTGACCTACTATTAACATTGGCAGTTGCTTGGAAAAAAAAATGGATTCATTTACCCTATCAAACTTTTACTTTGGTCTTTAATCTCTTTACTGAACTTCGCAGTTTTACCGTCAATAGGGATCTAATTTCAGAAGTATTAAACGATTTGGATCAAAACTATCAAGAAGCTATAAGTTATTTTTGGGTCTTGATGGATCAACTTGATTTGATTGACGAACACCAGGCCTATTATCTATTAAGTGAAGTATTTAGAAGACCTGAAAGTAGTTTAGATCAAGATCAAAATGAGAGTTTGGTTTTTTGGGGTTTTAATTATCTCACATCTTTGCAAATAGATTTGATTAAATCTATTTCTCTGAGACGAGATGTTTATATACCATTTCCAGCGAAAGTTTATAAAAATGCAGTCGCATCAGATTGGATAAAATGGCTTCATCCTGCTGAGGATGTGAACATCAAAACTAACCATCAGGTTGTACGGGTTGTTGAATTTCCTCCTGGAAAATTATGTGAAGCCATGAGTAATTTGCTAAATTCTGACCATCTCACGGCTGCAGATATTTACCTTGCCCAAAAGAAACCAACTTTTGATCAATTAATGGAAATCCCTATTAATCAGATTTCTTTTAAAGTTCCAAATAATATTTTTACAAATTCGTTAAAAAAAGTGTCGGATTCAATTATAAAGCTTTGGTTAAATAATGAAAAAGTATTGCGTGCCGAGGATTTAAAATTATTTCTTCAAAATCAAATAGAGCAAAAGTTAAAAATAGAAAACCACTATCGGGATTTTAATGCAATTAAAATTCTTTTGAGTTACAAAAAATCCCTAGAGGCTTGGCGGAATTTGTCGGAAATGAATGAGAACCTTTCGTTATTTGACCTTACGATAATTGAAAAATATCTTGAGTTGGGACTTCCGAGAACCTACTATTTATCTCTTTTAAAACAGACATCTGGGTTTAGAGCTTTTGGCCTTGAATCGCTGATTGGTTTTTCTGGGGATAGAAAAAAAATTCTTTGCATCAGTTCTGATTATGCTGACTTAAAAAAGGATGAAACCTTTTATGATGAAAATATTTTTGGTTTTTTGAGTACCATAGGTCCTATCAAAAGAGCCGCTTTTGATTTTTCTTTTTACAAGTATTATCTGCAAGAATTATTAATGTCTCAAAACGTAGTTTTATTATTAGAATCGGGTTTGCAAGATAGAAGTGTTGTCTGGAAAGATGTCCTCGAAGGATTCCGCTTGGAAAAAATTAATTTAAATAAAGATGAAAATAAAATAAAAAAAATCACAGACTATTTAAACGATTATGTGGAAAATCAAACTTGGGACAAAATGTCCATTTCCCCAACAGGATTTCAGCTCTGGTTAGATTGTCCCAGAAAATACTATTTTCAAGTAATTAAAAAAATTAGAGATAAATCAACCTTTACAACTCAAATCTCACCCGCTTTTTTGGGTAATCTTCAACATGCAATTGTGGAATATTGGCTAAACGATTCTGTTCTTTGGAGTGAAGCTGAACATGTAGCCTATTGTCAAAAGTTCTTGGTCGAAGAACTTAGTAAGGAAGCTATTATTTTAAATCCATTTGATTTTGAGCAAGCGCTTAACGAAATTATAATTTTTTCTAAAAATGGTATTTCCGTTTTAAAATCTTTAAAAGAAAAGTTTAATGTTACTCGATATGTTTTTGAAAAGAGTATCCATCAAGAAGATGATAAAACTATTTTTACCGGACGAGTCGATGTAATTGGCTATACTAAAAATGGCATCTTTTTAATAGACATGAAGAGATCAAAAAGTAGTGTCCCTTCCCTTGGCGAGATTAAAAGTTTTGTTAAAATCCAGCTGCCATACTATCTTACTCATTTGGTGAATGATGAGATTGTTATTTTTGCCGGCTATTTATGTTTAGCAGATATTACTGAATCCATGTTTTTTTCTTTTCAAAACGAAGCTCTGGAAGTTTTAGTAGAAGAGAATCTTATAAAACCTAAAACCTCCGATAATAAAAATTTTAATTTTGATGAATGGATTAAGAATTATAAACAAAAAGAAGCTGCAGAAATAAAAAAGATAGCTAATGAAAAAAAATATTTAGCTAGTCCTCGAACATCGAAAGATTGTGAATGGTGTGTTGTGAAAAACATTTGTGCCAGGGGTGAGTAGATGACCATAAAAGTGCCAAACAATGAGCAAGAACTAGCCATAAAACATCATGGTGGAGTGTTGCTTAGTGCTGGTGCCGGAGCTGGAAAAACTTTTGTGTTAGTAGAGCACATTAAATATCTGGTTGAACAATTTTTAGTATCCAATCAAGGATGTAGTCCATCCGATTTGGAAAAAAAAATTACTAACGAGTTTTCTGGTATGGTTTTGATGACTTTTACCAATAAGGCAGCGGGTGAGCTAGAAGTTAAATTGCATAAATTAATAAGTGAGCTTGAACAGTCGGGGTCAAGTCAGACATTTAACGATTCATTCAAATTAGCTGCTGAATCAATTTTAATAACCACTATACATGGATTTTGTCATAAATTGCTCAGATCGGGCATGATTGCAGAGACTTCTGGTGTATTTGATATTGTTGGTGATTATGAACTGGAATGCAAAATAAAAAGATATTTTAATAAATGGATAGAAAATTTAATAGATAAACCAGATGATATAGCCAAAGTTATTATTTGGCATCGATTAGATATTGAGCAGGTCTTATGTAATATATTCAAGTCTCCGGAACTTAGAATTGCCTGGGAAGAAATTGATTATAATGATTCCTCTTCGTTAGTTATTAAAGATTATTTGATTGAGTGTTTAAAATTACTTGGCGTGATTGACCTAAAAAATCATTCATTTGACCTTGGTGGCTATACTAAAAAAGAAAACACTACCTGGTTTAAATTAATAAAAAAATTTGATGAAATAAAAAGATTTGATTTTTCGCTAGACAATATTCAAGAAATGAATGAATTTTTTGATCAGTATTATGTAAAAATGCCAACAGTGCAACACTCGAGTAATGAAGTGGTTCAGTGGTGTAAGAAATTAAAATGTTATCGAGATTTCTTGAAAAAAAACCATGAAGATTTTATTGCATATTTTTCACATGCCGATAATCACTTTGTACAGTGGTTAAGTTATATTAAAGATAGTTTTGACTATGTATGTAAGTGCTATGATCTTGATAACCAAAGAACTTTTGCTGATTTGGAATATTATGTTTATAAAGGTCTTTTAAAGAAAGAAAATTTGAAACAAGTATGCAATCGATATAAATATTTTATTATTGATGAATTTCAAGACACTTCGAGAATTCAGTTTTCAATAGTTGAAAATATCATTCAAAAAGATTTTAATAAATTGTTTGCAGTGGGAGATCCGAAACAAGCTATCTATGGTTTCCGTGGTGGAGAGCTTCAGGTGTTTTCTGATTGTTCTTCCCAGGTTTCCTCGAACTTAAAATTAAAAAATAATTATCGTTCTAAAGCTGAAATAATTAATTTTAATAATACTTTATTTTCCTATTTATTCAAAAAAAATAAGGAGTTTACAGGAGAGGATGATACGGCTGTATTATTTTTTGACCAAGTTATTCCTTCCGGTGAGTTAAATGAATCGGGTTTTGTAAATATATCTAAAGTTGAAATCAAAAAAACAGAAGACAATGATTTGATATCTAATGAACATTTGTCTCATATCGTTGAAGCTCAATATATACATGAGCGGATATTGCAACTAAAATTAGCATGCCCTAATGATAAAATATGTATTCTTTATAAAAAACTTTCTCCTTCGAAATATTTAATTTCCAAATTAGTGGATTCAAATATTGGGCATAGCGCTCAAATGAAAATAACTCAGGATAATGACATTATTTTTGGTTTATTTGCACTATTTGTAAAAGTGGCGCATGAGCAAAGGGTTGGTGGCAGTTTTAATGCGATAGAAGCATACTTCAAATTAGTTCTTGAGTGTTACCTCAAACATTTAAAGATCGTTTCTGCGCTTGATGCTAATGAACTTGCACAAAGTTTTATTCAAAATCTAGGTTTAATGAGTGCGGTTGATGCTTACAAAAAGGTGCTTTTTAATTTAGAAATTGCCAATTCAAATTACAAAAATAACTTTAAAAATATCGAAAGTGCAACACTAGAAGCAGGCAATGATTTGGAGAAATTGTGTTTGATCTTAGAAGATATGGAAACCGAAAAATTTACGATGGTTTTTCAAACAGGCGAAAGCCCTGACAATGTTCAGATAATGACTGGACACTCCTCAAAAGGTTTAGAATTTGACCATATTATTTTAGCGGGAATACATACCAATGGTAAAACCGTAGTTGATCATTCATTTGTCGGAAAAATTCCAGGGAGTATTAAATGGAAAAGTACCAACGAACAAGAGACGCCATTTTTATCTCCCAATAAAATTTATGAAAGATTGTTAAATGAAAAAATCGAATTCAGCGAATCAAAAAGATTGTTTTACGTTGCTTTTACTCGAGCAATCAAAAGTATAAACTGGGTATCTTTGTCAATTGATGGCAATGATTTTATCAAGTCAAAAAATAGCTGGATCCAAGGACTTAGAAATTTTGAAAATGAATTATGTGATCGTTTCAATTCCTTTGATTTTATACAAATACATGAAAATATTTTCAACGAAGAGAGGCATCTGCAAAATTCCAAGGCAATCTCACCGGCATTTTACATGCGTGACCCCATGGGGGTTGTAAAAAAAGAAAAATGTAAAGATGAAAAAGCCTGGCTTGGTTTGATCTCGGAATTATCTGTTACTCGTTTTTCATCAATTTCCTCTTGTCCTAGAAAGTTTTATTTGCAAAATATTTGTAAGTTAGATGAATCAGATTTAGATTTCAAAATAGGGGAGACTGAAATTTCTGAGAAAGATATGGAAGCTGATGATGAGCTTGGAATTATTTCAAGCGCCAAGAGAGGATCAAAAGTTCATGCATACATCTCGCAAGCAATCAATAACAATTTAATACTAGAAAACGTTCGAAATGATTTAAGCCCAAATGAAATTCGCGCGATTGAGTGGAGTTTGGATATGATAAAGGCAAAATATCCCCAAAATATTTATATTTCCGAAGAGGCAATTAAGTTTTCGCTTTTTGGCTACATGCTATCAGGGGTGATTGATTTGCAGATTTTTCAAAGTGCAAATACGGCAAAATTTTCCATATGGGATTTTAAAACCGGGCAAAGAAAAATGGAAAATGAAGAGGCTTACCGTTGCCAATTGATAACGTATGCTATGGCCATGTATAATTTAAACCGAGCTGCCAATAATCAAAATGCAAATCTGGTTATTGCTTACGTAGATGAAAGAGAATTAGTAGAATTTGAAATGAATTTTAACGAAATAGAAGAATACCTTTTTAATCAATGGATAAAGTTGAGTAATTTAAACAGGATAAATGCACAGCACTGTAATTATTGCAAGTTTAATAATTTATGTTCTACTTCTTGCACCCCCTAGGCCTTATGTTAGAATAATAGTATGTATCTAATATTGATCTATTAACTTACTTCAAAGGCAGGATGCTTTTTATGATTTTAAGGTTAATTATTTTATTTTTCATCACTTTTTTAATTAACACTACTTTTGATTTTTCTGTCTACGCTAGCGAAGAATCAATTTATAAATTTTCTTGGTTAGATCCAGACAAGGAAGTTTATGTTCTACAAAACAGAAAATTCAGAAAGGCGGGAAAGTTTCATTTTAATGCAGGCTATGCACATTTGGTCTCCGGCGCGTTTGTTGATGGTGCTGGATTGCAAGGTAGGGCAGGCTACTTTTTTACAGAGGACTGGGGTTTCGAAGTGCTTTACACTAAAACTAGCTCTAAAGAAAATGATACTGCAGCAGCGGTTAGAAACCAGGGCGGAGGTAGTGGCTCATATCCTTTTAGTAGAATGGTGGATGGCTATGTTGGTGGAATGATTTTATGGTCACCTTTTTATGCAAAATTTAATACCTTTAATCAGGTCATTTATTTGGATTGGATATTAGGTCTTGGTTATTCGAAATTAGATGAAACTAATAATCGTGATGAACTTAGTGGACTTACACCATTTGTTTTAACTAAGGAAACTCATGGATGTATTCTTTGGGATCTAGCTTTCAAGTTTTACCTAACAGAGAGTTGGAACATTCGTACTGATTTAACAGTACAGCATTATCAAGCTCAAAAGCCAATTCAGAATTCTGCTCCAAGTGATAAGTCGTGGTATTCAAATTATGATTTTGTGGTTTCGTTGGGGTTTAATATTTAATGAAGGATGGACAGGATGTTCAGAAGATATATATTAATAATTAGTTTGGTTCTTAGTTCACAGACCTATGGAAGTTCTGGTCTGCTGAATAACGCCAAAGCGTTGGCGGAAAGAAACTTATTTTTTACTTCGATCCCTTATATAAAAGAATATTTGGCGGAAGGAAATGTAAATGCTAATAGCAAGTCAGAACTTTTGATTGATACCATAATTACTAATTCTGGTGTGAGACAATTTGAGGTATTGCCAGAAAATATATTAGAGCGATCTGATGCCCCAATTGTAAGATATATTTTAGCAAAAAAATATTTTAGAAAAGAAAGGTATGCTGATGCACTTAATAAATTACGTAGTAGAATTCCTCTCCTTCATCCTGTAAAACCTTTTGCGCTTTTTTTAGAAGGTAGTATCATGACGATACAAGGTCAACATAGCGCAAGTGTGGATGTGTATTCAGAATGCATAAGAGTTTCCAAAATGCATTTAAAGCGCACCAATGTACCTAGTCGTATTCGTCAATTGAATATCAATAAGGATAATTGCGTTGTTGGTATACCTCGGGCCCAGTTTGGTGCAAAAAATCATAAGCAAGCAAGTTTGACTTATCTTGATTTAGAAAAAGATTCCTTTGTTTGGCCGGAAATTTTGTTCGAAGAGGCTTGGAATAGTTTTTACTTGGAGGATTATAATAGATCACTTGGCAAGTTAGTAACCTATAAAGCTCCGGTTTTTGATTATATCTTTAATCCTGAAATTGATATTTTGAAGGCTATGTCCTATTTACATTTATGTCTTTATGATGATGTATCCAAAGTAGTTTCGGAATATTACGAACAGTATCAAAATGTTTCTAAGCAGCTTGAGAGTATGCTGGGTAGAATGGGACGTAACTACGAATCTTATTTCAATCTGGGCAGAAATTATTATAACTCAAAAAAAGAAGAGAAAGCAGTCCTTAATAAAATGTTAAGTTCCATCACTCGCGATCCCGCATTTATAGAGCAAATGGAAGCATATAACCGCGGCGTTATGGAGGTGAATCAAATTCGAAACATTTCTGATAGTCGTCGGAGTTCACAGCTTCGACATAATTTGAGACTGGCACTTGAGCTGCAAAAAGATTTGATAGGGGCTTATGTGCGAGGAAATTTGAGAGGTTTCTATGCTCAAATCAAGAAAGGATTTGAGGATATGACTTATATGAAATTAGAAATTTTATCTCGAAAGAAAAAAATATTATACGAAAATATCCAAGTGCAGGAACGAAAACGCGGAGATATTAAATACCTAAAAAGAAATGATAAGCAATATTTTTGGACTTTCAATGGTGAATTCTGGGCAGATGAACTGGGCGATTATGTATTTGCTTTAAGGTCGGAGTGTGGTGAATGAAAATCTATTTAGTCATTTTGATTATCTTATCTCTACTGTGTGGATTAAATGCCTTTTCGGATGAAGGTGTGGAAGAGAGAAAAGTTGCGTTATTAAAAATCATAGATGAGGAATTAGTTGAAATATCTAAATTGAATAAACAAAATAGAAGTAATAATCCCACCATCTTATTGAGAATGGCGGAATTATTA
>Ga0208375_1001088_pt1 | contig 32899 bp, 26 predicted proteins | sample RifOxyD1_FD_184038 | JGI IMG/M metagenome (GOLD analysis project Ga0208375, IMG submission 184038) | Soil microbial communities from Rifle, Colorado - Rifle Oxygen_injection D1 (SPAdes) | ecosystem: Environmental > Terrestrial > Deep subsurface > Rock core/Sediment | place: Rifle, Colorado...
TGTGCCGGACTTGGTGTCGGGCAGGTAGTCGCAGTGGACGGCGGTGATGGTGCCGCTTGCGTCCTTGTCGCAACCGGTGCAGGTGACGACATAACCGTAGCGCAACCGCACCGAATTGCCAGGGAAGAGCCGGAAATAGCCCTTGGCCGGGGTTTCCATGAAATCCTCGCGCTCGATCCACAGTTCGCGTGAAAACGGTACGGTGCGTTTGCCCAGATCAGGATGCTGCGGATGGTTGGGAGCGAAGCAGTCTTCCGACTTGCCCTCGGGGTAGTTGTCGATGATGAGCTTGACCGGGTCGAGCACGGCGATGCGGCGCAGTGCGCTGTCGTTCAGCCCGTCGCGCTGGCAGGCTTCGAGCAGGCTGTAGTCGATCCAGCCGTCGGATTTGGAGACGCCGATCTGGTCGGTGAAACGCTTGAGGCCTTCCGCCGTGTAGCCGCGACGGCGCGCACCGGCCAGCGTCGGCAGACGCGGGTCGTCCCAGCCGCTGACGTGCTTGTCTTCCACCAGTTGAATCAGCTTGCGTTTCGACAGCACGACGTAGGTGAGGTTGAGCCGCGCAAATTCGATCTGCTGTGGCAACGGGCGCGGGAAGAAGCCGCCGTCGGCCAGCTTGTCGAGCAGCCAGTCGTAGAACGGCCGTTGGTCCTCGAATTCCAGGGTGCAGATCGAATGCGTGATGTGCTCGATCGCATCCTCGATCGGGTGCGCGTAGGTGTACATCGGGTAGATGCACCAGGTATCGCCGGTGTTGTGGTGATGCGCGCGCTTGATGCGGTAAATCGCCGGGTCGCGCAGATTGATGTTGGGCGAGGCCATGTCGATCCTGGCGCGCAGCACGTGGGCGCCGTCGGGAAACTCGCCGGCGCGCATCTTGCGGAAGAGGTCGAGGTTTTCCTCCACGCTGCGGCTGCGGTGGGGGCTGTCCTTGCCCGGCTCGGTCAGCGTGCCGCGATACGCGCGCATGTCGTCGGCGCTGAGCGAATCGACATAGGCGTGGCCGGACTGAATCAGCGACTCGGCGCAGGCGTACATGGTGTCGAAATAGTTCGACGCGAAATACAGATGCTGACCCCAGTCGAAGCCCAGCCATTGCACTGATTCGGTGATGGCGTCGACGTATTCCTGGCTTTCCTTTTCCGGATTGGTGTCATCGAAGCGCAGGTGGCAGACGCCGCCGTAATCGCGCGCCAGGCCAAAATTGAGGAAGATCGACTTGGCATGGCCGAGGTGCAGATAGCCGTTGGGCTCGGGCGGAAAACGCGTTTCCACGCGGCCGCCCCATTTCCCGGCGCTGTTCTGCTCGTCGATGATATTGCGGATGAAGTTGGCGGCGGGGGCGGGAGCAGTGTCGTGCGACATGATGGGATGTGAAGCTTGAAAGCGGGAATTGTAGCGGTTCAGGTGATGATGCCGCCGCCGAGGCAGACCTCGCCGTCATATAAAACGACCGACTGGCCGGGCGTGACTGCCCATTGCGGCGTGTCGAATGCCAGTTCCAGGGTGTCGTCGGCCAGCGTGGTGATGTGGCAGGCGGCGTCGGTCTGGCGGTAGCGGGTCTTGGCGGTGTAGGCGCGTTCGGGATCGGGGGCGACGCCGCTGATCCAGTTGAGCTGGGCAGCACCGAGGCTGCTGCGCAAGAGCAGCGGGTGCTCGTGCCCCTGAACCACGACGAGGGTGTTCGAATCCATGTTCTTGGCGGCGACGAACCAGGGGTCGTCGTTGCCGTCTTTCTGGCCGCCGATGCCCAGGCCTTGGCGCTGTCCCAGCGTGTAATACATCAGGCCCTGATGCTGGCCGACGCACTTGCCTTCGGGTGTGCGCATGTCGCCGGGATCGCGCGGCAGGTAGCGCTCGAGGAATTCGCGGAAATTGCGCTCGCCGATGAAGCAGATGCCGGTGCTGTCTTTTTTGGCTGCGTTGGGCAGGCCGATTTTTGCTGCGATCTGGCGCACCTCGGGTTTAGGCAGATGCGCCAGCGGAAACAGTGCAGGCGCGAGTTGGGCGGGAGCGAGCCGGTAGAGAAAATAGCTTTGATCCTTGTTGGCGTCTGCAGCGCGCAGCAGCGTGGCGCGGCCGCTGGCGTCCACACCCTTGCCGACGTAATGCCCTGTGGCGATGAACTCGGCGCCGCGCGCGACGGCATCTTCCAGAAACGCCTTGAACTTGATCTCGGCGTTGCACAGCACGTCGGGATTGGGGGTGCGCCCGGCCTGGTATTCGGCGAGGAAATAGCTGAACACGCGTTCCTTGTATTCGGCGGCGAAGTTGACTGCCTCAACCTCGATGCCCAGCACGTCGGCCACCGCCAGCACGTCGAGAAAATCCTGGCGCGCGGTGCAGTGTTCGGTGTCGTCGTCGTCATCCCAGTTCTTCATGAAGACGCCGAGCACGTCGTAGCCCTGCTGCTTTAGCAGATAGGCGGCGACGGCGGAATCGACCCCGCCCGACATGCCGACGACGACCTTCGTGCTCATGCGTGGCTCACGAAGTCGAGCGGGAAGCGCCGCCCGGCCAGATAGTCTTCAACGCAGCGCATGACCAGCGGGCTGCGGTGGGGGATGGGGCTGGCGGACAGCTCGTTGGCCGTCAGCCACAGCGCGCGCACGATGCACGTGTCCAGGGCGCGGTCAGCCTCGAAGCTGACCGCCTCGCAAATGTAGGCAAACCGCAGGTAGGTGATATCGCGCCGCGCATAGTGGGTGGTGTAGCAGCCGAGCACGGCACGGGGTTCAACGTGATGTGCGGTTTCTTCCAGCGCTTCGCGGCGCACGGCATCGATCAGCGTTTCGCCGCGCTCCCAGTGGCCGGCGGGCTGGTTGAGACGCAGGCCTTCGGTGGTTTCTTCTTCCACCAGCAGAAATTTGCCGTCGCGCTCGACGATGGCGGCGACGACGACGTGCGGTAACCACGGGGTATTCAGCGTGGGGTCAGACATGCAATTCTTTCCATTCTCCAGGTTGCAGATCACCCAGCGTCCATTCGCCGACGGCGGCACGAACCAGCCGCAACGTCGGGTAGCCAATCTTGGCCGACATCCTGCGCACCTGCCGGTTTTTGCCTTCGTGAATCACGAGCTCGATCCAGTGGGTAGGGATGGCCGCGCGATGACGAATCGGCGGACTGCGCAACCACAGGCCGGCAGGCTCGTCGATCAAACGCGCAGTGGCCGGACGGGTCACGAAGTCGCCAAGGTCGACGCCGTGGCGCAGTGCATCCAGTGCGGCGTCATCGGGCGCGCCTTCAACCTGTGCCCAATAGGTTTTGGGCAGCTTGTGTTTGGGGTCGGCGATGCGGCTTTGCAGCACGCCGTCATCGGTTAAAATCAGCAGACCTTCACTGTCCGCATCCAGACGTCCGGCTGCGTACACTCCTGGCAGCGAAAGGTAATCAGACAAACCCTGCCAGCGCCCCTCAGCGGTGAACTGGCTCAGAACGCCATATGGTTTGTTGAACAAAATAAGACGCGACACTTCGGTGGGGGGCAAATTCCCGATTTTACCCATTTCAAGGGCACAACGTTCCGAGATCCTCATGAACACACACATCCAGATTCCCGCACACGGGCAGAAAATCACCGTTAACCCCGACAACAGCTTGAACGTGCCGGACACGCCCATCATTCCTTTCATCGAAGGCGACGGCACCGGCGTCGATATCACTCCGGCGATGCGCCGCGTGGTCGATGCGGCGGTGGCCAAAGCCTATGGCGGCAAGAAGCAGATCGCCTGGATGGAAGTGTATGCGGGCGAAAAATCAATCAAGGTTTACGGCGCGGATCAGTGGCTGCCCGACGAAACCGTGCAGGCGGTGAAGGACTATGTGATTTCCATCAAGGGCCCGCTGACCACGCCGACTTCCGGCGGCATCCGTTCGCTCAACGTGGCGCTGCGCCAGATGCTCGATCTCTACGTGTGCCTGCGCCCGGTGCGCTATTACACCGGCGTGCCCAGCCCGGTGAAAGCGCCGGAAAAAGTCGACATGGTGATTTTCCGTGAGAACACCGAAGACATTTATGCAGGCGTCGAGTGGGAAGCGGGCAGCGAGGCGGTGAAAAAGGTCATCGCCTTCCTGCAGAATGAAATGGGCGTGACGAAAATCCGTTTCCCGGAAACCTCGGCCATCGGCATTAAGCCGGTGTCGGTCGAAGGTTCCGAGCGGCTGATCCGCAAGGCGATCCAGTATGCGATCGACAATGATCGCCGTTCGGTGACCCTGGTACACAAGGGCAACATCATGAAGTTCACCGAAGGCGGCTTCAAGAAATGGGGCTACGAACTCGCCGCACGCGAATTCGGCGCCAAGCTGATCGGCGAAGGGCCGTGGATGGAACTGCCGAACGGCATTGTCATCAAGGACGTCATCGCCGACGCGTTCCTGCAGCAGATCCTGCTGCGCCCGGAGGAATACGATGTGGTCGCCACGCTGAACCTCAACGGTGACTATATTTCCGACGCGCTGGCGGCGGAAGTCGGCGGCATCGGCATCGCGCCGGGCGCAAACCTGTCCGACACCGTGGCGATGTTTGAAGCCACCCACGGCACCGCGCCGAAATATGCGGGCAAGGACTACGTCAACCCGGGTTCGCTGATCCTGTCGGCCGAAATGATGCTGCGCCACCTCGGCTGGATCGAAGCCGCGGACTGCATCGTCGCCAGCATGGAAAAAGCCATCGCGTCGAAAAGCGTGACTTATGACTTCGCCCGCCTGATGGAGGGCGCAACCGAAGTGAAGTGCTCGGCGTTTGCCGAAGTGATGGTTGCGCAGATGTAGGCTGGCTTTTTTGCCAAGCGTCACGTTTCAAATTAAAAGGCTCCCGCGGGAGCCTTTTTCATTGCGGTACGATGCGGGCATGCGCACCTGGGATATTTTCTGCAGCGTCATCGACAACTTTGGCGACATCGGCGTGAGCTGGCGGCTGGCACGCAGCCTGGCGCACGAGCAGGGCGCCCAAGTACGTTTGTGGGTGGATGATCTGGCGGCGTTTCAGCGTATTCGCCCGGATGTTCAGCCTGATCTTGCGCAGCAGTCCTGCGACGGCGTGACGGTCTGCGCATGGTCACCGGGCATGCCTGCAGCATGCACAGCCGATATAGTGGTCGAAGCGTTTGGCTGTGTCCTGCCCGACGCCTATGTGGCGGCCATGGCCACGCATTCGCCGCCGCCGGTCTGGATCAATCTGGAATACCTGAGTGCGGAGTTCTGGGTGGCGGCGCACCACGGCTTGCCTTCACCACATCCCCGGCTACCGCTGACCAAGTATTTTTTCTTTCCGGGCTATACGGAGCAAACCGGTGGGCTGTTGCGCGAGCGTGATGTGCTCACGCGGCGTGCGGATTTTGTGCAGCACGGAGTCGATGCGTACTGGCAGTCGCTTGGGTTGGCCGCGCCGTTGCCGGGCGAGTGGCGAATTTCTCTGTTTGCGTATGAGAACCCCGCACTGGCCGAGTTGCTGGACGCCTGGCGGGCAGGCCCCGAGCTGGTCACGCTGTTGGTGCCGGAAGGCCGCATCCTGCCGCAGGTGTCGGCCTGGTCGGGATTAAGCGAGCTGCGGACAGGGGATGCGGTTCAGTGTGACGCATTGCATGTGCAGGTGCTGCCGTTTACCAGCCAGGACGAGTACGACCGCCTGCTGTGGGCGTGCGACCTCAATTTTGTGCGTGGCGAGGATTCCTGCGTGCGGGCGCAGTGGGCGGCGCGCCCGCTGGTGTGGCAGGCGTACCCGCAAGCCGATGCCGTGCATCACGACAAGCTCGACGCCTTGCTGGGCAGGTATACCGAGACGCTGGCACCTGCAGCGGCACAGGTGTTGACGGACACCTGGCGGCGCTGGAATGGGGTGTCCGGCGCGCCGGATATGATGGCCTGCTGGGCGGGCTGGCGAGCGCAGCGGGGTGAATTGAGGCGTCACGCGACGGACTGGCAGGCGCGCCTGGCCGCTCAGCCGAGTTTGACCGATGCGCTGGCGGATTTTGCCGAAAATAAGTTAAAATCCTGCGTTTTCTCAACCCCTTAGCGTTGCCTTGCTCCACGCAGCGCGCACTTGCAGCAGGATAAACACCCATGAAAACCGCCCAGGAACTCCGCGCCGGCAACGTCGTGATGATCGGCCAAGACCCGATGGTCGTGATCAAAGCCGAATTTTCGAAATCCGGCCGCAACTCTTCCGTCGTCAAGATGAAGCTGAAGAACCTGCTGAATGGTTCCGGTACTGAAACCGTTTACCGTGCTGATGATAAATTCGAAATGGTGTCGCTGGATCGCAAGGAATGTACCTATTCCTACTTCGCCGATCCGCTGTATGTGTTCATGGACAGCGATTACAACCAGTATGAAATCGAAGCCGAAAACCTGGGCGACGCACTGAACTATCTGGACGACGGCATGCCGCTGGAAGTCGTGTTCTACGATGGCAAGGCGATCTCGGTTGACATGCCGACCACCGTTATTCGCGAAGTCGAATACACCGAACCTGCCGTGCGCGGCGACACTTCGGGCAAGGTGTTGAAGCCCGCTCGCATCAAGCCCACCGGGTTTGAATTGCAGGTGGCAGCTTTTGTCGATATCGGCGACAAGATCGAGATCGATACCCGCACCAACGAATTCAAGCGTCGCGCCAACTGAGTCGAGCTGTATTCGAACAAAAAGGCAGCTGCGGCTGCCTTTTTGTTTTTTTGGGTATTGGCTATCCTGCCCCGGCGTTAAAATACCGCTCTGCATTTCTGCTGTTTTCCTATGACCGACCCGCGTTTCATCCACCTGCGCCTGCACACTGAATACTCCGTTGCCGATGGCCTGGTACGGGTGGACGGGGCGGTCCAGCGTGCGCGCGACATTGCGATGCCTGCGCTGGGGCTGTCCGATTTGTCGAACACCTTTGGCTGGGTGAAGTTTTACCGTGCGGCGCGCAGTGCGGGGATCAAGCCCATTTTTGGCTGCGATGTGTGGATCAGCAATGCCGCTGACCGCAATCGTCCCTCGCGGCTGCTGCTGCTGGTGCAGCACCGCGAAGGCTACCGCCGCCTGTGCGAACTACTCTCCCGGGCGTATCAGCACAACATCCATCGCGGTCGCGCCGAGATCGATCCCGCCTGGCTGGTTGAGGGCAGCGATGGTTTGTTGGCCTTGTCGGGCGGCGATGGCGGCAACGTGGCGCAGGCGATTCTGGACGACAAACCCGATGCCGCGCGCGCCGCAGCCAAAGCGTGGGCGGCGTTGTTCCCCGGACGCTATTACCTGGAACTGCAACGCTTCGGCCAGCCGCATAGCGAACGCCTGATCGATGGTTTGCTTGATGTGGGCGCGGCCCTGAATCTGCCCTCAGTCGCCACCCATCCGATTCAGTTCCTCGCTGCGGACGATTTCAAGGCGCACGAGGCGCGCGTGTGCATCGCCGAGGGCATGATGTTGGGCGATCCGCGTCGCCCGCGCCTGTTCACTACCGAGCAATATTTCAAGACGCCAGACGAGATGGCGGAGCTGTTCGCCGACCTGCCCGAAGCCCTGCAAAACAGCGTCGAAATCGCCAAGCGCTGCAACCTCACGCTGGAACTCGGCAAGAGCAAGCTGCCAGACTTCCCGACGCCCGATGGCATGAGTCTGGACGACTACATGCGGCAACGTTCAGCCGAAGGCCTGCAAATTCGCCTGGCCAAGCTCTATCCCGATGAGGCCACGCGCGCAGCCAAACAGGCCGAATACACCGAGCGGCTGGAATTCGAGCTGGGGACCATCATCCAGATGGGCTTCCCGGGTTACTTCCTGATCGTGGCCGACTTTATCAACTGGGCCAAGAACAACGGCGTGCCGGTGGGGCCGGGGCGCGGTTCGGGTGCGGGTTCGCTGGTCGCCTACAGCCTGGGAATTACCGATCTCGACCCGCTCGCGTATGACCTGCTGTTCGAGCGCTTCCTTAATCCTGAACGGGTGTCGATGCCCGACTTCGACATCGACTTTTGCCAGGATGGCCGCGATCGCGTGATCGACTACGTGAAGCAGCGCTACGGCGCCGACTCAGTGTCGCAGATCGCAACCTTCGGCACCATGGCAGCCAAGGCGGTGCTGCGCGACGTCGGTCGCGTGCTCGATTTGCCGTATCTGTTCGTCGATAAATTCGTCAAGCTGGTGCCCAACGAACTGGGGATTTCGCTCGCCGAGGCGCGCGAAAAAGAACCGCAGATCGATGAGCGCGCCGCTGCCGAAGAAGAGCTCGCCGAATTGCTGCCGCTGGCCGAAAAGCTTGAAGGCGTGACGCGCAACGTCGGCATGCACGCCGGCGGCGTGCTGATCGCGCCGGGCAAGCTGACTGATTTTTGCCCGCTGTACCAGGCCGAAGGTTCGGGTTCGGCGGTGTCGCAGTTCGACAAGGACGACGTCGAGGCGATCGGCCTGGTCAAGTTCGACTTTCTGGGCCTGCGCACGCTCACCATCCTGGCCGAGGCGGTGCGCTTCGTGCGGCGGCATGCCGACCGCGCCGACTTCAATCTCGAAGACCTGCCGCTCGACGATCGCGGGGTGTACAAGCTGTTTGCCGACGGCAACACCACCGCCGTGTTCCAGTCCGAATCGCGTTCGGCCAAAGACCTGGAGAAAAAGCTTCGGGGCGATTGCTTCGAAGACATCATCGCCCTGATGGCGCTGAACCGGCCGGGGCCGCTCGGTTCGGGCATGGTGGACGATTTCATCGCGCGCAAGCAGGGCAAGCAGAAACCCGAATACTTTCATCCCGACCTCGAGCCGGTGCTGAAATCGACCTACGGCATCATCGTCTACCAGGAACAGGTGATGCTGGTGGCGCAGATCCTGGCGGGCTACAGCCTCGGCGGCGCCGACCTGCTGCGGCGCGCGATGGGCAAGAAAAAAGCCGAGGAAATGGCGCAACAGCGCGCGATCTTCCTGGAAGGCGCCAAGCAGCGCGGGGTGGACGACAAGGTCTCGGGGCGGCTGTTCGACCTGATGGAGAAGTTTGCCGAATACGGCTTCAACAAATCCCACTCGGCCGCCTACGCGCTGATCGCGTATCACACCGCCTGGCTCAAGGCGTATTACCCGGCCGAGTTCATGGCGGCGACGATGTCGTCTGAAATGTCCGACACTGACAAGGTGCGGATTTTTTACGAAGACTGCCGCGCCAATGGTCTGACCATGTTGCCGCCCGACATCAACCAGTCGATCTATCGTTTCGAGCCGGTGTCGAAAACCGAAATCCGTTATGGCCTTGGCGCGATCAAGGGCAGCGGCGAGGCGGCCATCGGCGCGATCGTGGCCGAGCGCGAGGCGAACGGCCCGTACAAGGGCTTGTTCGATCTGACGCGGCGAGTGGACAAGCGTTTTCTGAACCGCCGTGTGCTTGAAGCGCTGGTGAAAGCCGGCGCGTTCGATACGATCAATAATCATCGCGCCAGCCTGATGGCGTCGGTCAGCGCGGCGCTTGAAACCGCCGACCGCGCGGCGCGCAGCGGAGGCCAGGTTGGCCTGTTCGGGGAGGCGCTCGAAGGCGGCGAAGACCTGGTCGAGGTGCCGCACTGGTCGGACCTGGACAAGCTGATCCAGGAAAAATCCGCACTCGGCTATTTCTTCAGCGGCCATCCGTTCACCTCGTATCTGGCCGAAGTATCGGGTTTCGCCAAACGCCAGCTCAACAGCCTGGAGCCTTCACGCGATCCGGTGATGCTGGCCGGGATCGTCGTCTCGCTGCGCGTCCAGATGACGCGGCGCGGCAAGATGCTGATTCTGCTGCTGGACGATGCGACCGCACAGGTCGAGGTGGTGATCTTCAACGAGTTGTACGAGCAGAACCGCCACCTGCTCAAAGACGATGCGCTGCTGGTGATCGAGGGAAAGGTCAATCGCGACGATTATTCTGGCGGCATTCGCGTCACGGCTGAAAAGATCTACGATCTGGCGGGCGCACGCACCCGCTTTGCGCAGGGATTACGGTTGGCATGCAACGGGCAAGTCTCGACTCAACCCAACAGCGGCCGCAAACTGGCCGAACTGCTTGAAGCCTACAAGGCGCAGGAAGGGGGGTGCCCGGTCTGGGTGGACTATCAAAACCCCAATGCGCGCTGTCGGGTGCACCTGGGGGAGGGTTGGCGGGTCCGTCTGGACGACCGTTTACTGGAGTCGCTTCGAGGCTGGCTCAAGCCTGAAGCGGTCAATGTGGTGTATTGATCGGACCCGTGTGATTGATATAAATGTACCAATTCAGGGTTGGCCTGCAAATAAGTGTTGACAGGAATAACACAATATTAGAAGATACTAATAACGCTGATGACGCCGCAACGGCTCTCAGTGTTGTCTCCTCCAATCCTTCCTCATAAGTTGGATTCTCTGCCCGGCTCTCAGGAGCTGGGCATTTTTTTGTCTTGCGTTTGGATTGCCAGGCTTCAGGCGCTGGATGGCCGGATTTCAAACGTTAGCCAGTCGCCGCTTGCCGCGTCCTGATCGATGCGCGTCACCTTGGCCAGCGGAGGCCCATGCTGCGCCCATTCGAGCAGTTTGCTAACCGATTCAGCGCTGCCCTGGATCACGGCTTCGACGGTGCCGTCGTCCCGGTTTTGTGTCCAGCCGTGGATGTTGAGCTGCACCGCCTGCTGCCGCATGGATTCACGGAAAAATACGCCCTGCACCCGGCCGTGGATGACCAGATGCAAGGTGACCCGGCTCATTTCACTTTCATGCCGGCCTGAGCGCCGGAATCGGGCGACAGGATGAAGAGACCCGGCGCATCGCCCGAGGCCGCCAGCACCATGCCTTCGCTCATGCCGAATTTCATCTTGCGCGGCGCGAGGTTGGCAACCATCACGGTGAACCGTCCGACCAGCGTTTCCGGCGCATAGGCTGACTTGATGCCGGCGAAGACCTGGCGCGTGCCGAGGTCGCCCAGATCGAGCGTGAGGCGCAGCAGCTTGTCGGCGCCTTCGACGTGCTCGGCGTTGGCGATGCGCGCGATGCGCAGGTCGATCTTGGCGAAGTCGTCGATGCTGATCGTCTCAGCCACCGGTGTGCCAGTTGCGGGTTGTGCCGCGTGCGCCTGCGCTTCGGCGTGGCGCACCGGCGCAGGAGCGGGCGTGGGTTCGAGGTTCTGCTTGTTGGCGTCTACCATGGCTTCGATGGATTTGGGGTCGATACGGGTCATCAGGTGGCTGTATTCGTTGATGGCATGGCGGATGAACAGGCTTTGCGCGTTATCCCAGGTGAGTGGTGCAATATTGAGGAAGGCTTCGACCTGCTCGGCCAGTTTCGGCAGCACCGGCTTCAGATACAGCGTCAGCAGGCGGAAGCAGTTCAGCGCCACGGTGCACACTTCGTGCAGGCGATACACCGCTTCGGGTTTCTTTGCGAGTTCCCAGGGTTTTTCATCGGCCACATACTGGTTGGCGCGGTCGGCCAGCGCCATGATTTCGCGCAGCGCACGGCCGTAGTCGCGCGCTTCGTAATGCGCGGCGATGTCGCTGGCGGCGGCCTGGAATGCGCCGATGAGTTCAAGATTGGCGACGCCGTCGGCCAGCCTGCCGTCGAAGTTCTTGTGGATGAAACCGGCGGTGCGGCTGGCGATATTGATGAACTTGCCGACCAGATCGGAATTCACCCGCGCGATGAAGTCGTCGAGGTTGAGGTCGAGGTCTTCCATCGAGCCGTTGAGCTTGGCCGCGTAGTAGTAGCGCAGCCACTCGGGATTGAGTTTCTGCGCCAAGTAGCTTTCGGCGGTGATGAAAGTGCCGCGTGACTTCGACATTTTCTGCCCGTTGACGGTCAGAAAGCCGTGCGCGTACACCGCTGTCGGCAGGCGATGGCCGGAATATTTCAGCATCGCCGGCCAGAACAGGGCGTGGAAATACAGGATGTCCTTGCCGATGAAATGCACCAGTTCGGTCTTCGCGTCGGCACCCCACCAGGCGTCGAAGTCGAGGCCGTTGTCCGCGGCGTACTTGGCGAAGCTCGCCATGTAACCGACCGGCGCGTCCAGCCACACGTAAAAGTATTTGCCCGGTGCGCCGGGGATTTCGAAGCCGAAGTAGGGCGCGTCGCGGCTGATGTCCCAGTTGTTGAGGCCGGAGGCGAACCATTCCTGCATCTTATTGGCGGCTTCCGCCTGCAGCGCGCCCGAGGTCGTCCATTCGCGCAGGAAGGCTTCGCACGCGCCGAGCTTGAAGAAGTAATGCTCGGAATCCTTGTGTACTGGCGTCGCGCCCGACACCGCCGACACCGGGTTCTTCAGCTCGGTCGGGCTGTAGGTCGCGCCGCACACTTCGCAGTTGTCGCCGTACTGGTCGAGCGCGCCGCATTTGGGGCATTCGCCCTTGATGAAGCGGTCCGGCAGGAACAGGTTTTTGACCGGGTCGAACAGTTGCGCAATGGTTTTGGTTTCGATCAGGCCGGCGTCTGCAAGCCGCAGATAGATCGTCGAGGCCAGCTCGCGGTTTTCGTCTGAATGCGTCGAGTAGTAATGGTCGAAGCCTATGTGAAAGCCCGCGAAGTCGCGCGCGTGTTCGTCCCACACCCGGCCGATCAGCGTTTCCGGTGTGATGCCTTCCTTCTCCGCGCGCAGCATGATGGCGGTGCCGTGGGTGTCGTCGGCGCACATGTAGCGGCAGTCGTGGCCGCGCATCTTTTGAAAACGTACCCAGATGTCGGTCTGGATGTACTCAACCAGGTGGCCGAGGTGGATGCTGCCGTTGGCGTAGGGCAGGGCGGAGGTGACGAGGATTTGGCGGGACATGGATGGCGTGATGTGAAAACGACTGGGCGGATGCCCAGAGGGCGAAGTCCGCCATTTTACCCGGGGGGCATAAATACCCGAAGGGCATCAATACCCAGTGAGCATAAATAACGGTTAGAAGCGTGAGCCGGGTTGCTTCAGAAACGCGATTTCTTCGGCTGTGCTGGGACGTCCGAGTAAGTCGTTACGGTGCGGGAAACGGCCGAAACGCGCCACAACGTCGCGGTGTTGCTGCGCGTAGTCGAGAAACCCCTTGAACAGGGGACGCTCGGCTGGTATGGCATCGGCTTCGAGCTGCGCGTACAGCGCGACGGACTCATCCTGCATCGCCATCGATTCGGCGTGTTCCAGCGGCAGGTAAACAAATACCCGCTCGATCGGCGCAATGCGGGCGGCGTCGCCACGCTCGATCATGGTCAGCGCGAGTGCCAGCGACTGCGCGTCGTAAGCGAATGACTGTCCATGATTGCGGTGGATGTGATGGGGAAACTGATCGAGCACCACGATGAGCGCAAGCTGGTTGCGCGGGGTGAGTGCCCAGTAATCGAGTTTGCCTGCGCCCGCCGCGAGGAGCGTGTCGGCAAAGCGTTCGGTTACCAACTGGTCGTTGGCTATCGATTTTCCGAACCAGAGTGCGCTTTGGCGTGCGGCGACGTCAGCCGCCGGGCCCGGTTTGCCGAACCAGAAATCGAGAACGTCTTCGGGCGCGGCTGTCTGGGTCATTTCAACAGGTGACTTTAAAAAATGTCGTCGGGCAAATCATTGTGACTGCCGTCACAGAACGGCTTGTCCTTGCTGTGTTTGCAGTTGCATAGCCATACCGTGGATTTTTCCGCGATGACAAATGACATCGGTTCCATTGAGGTGCCTTCGTGCGAACCGTCGCAAAAAGGCTGCGTCATCGAGCGGCCACATGTACACCACCAGTATTCACCCGGTTCGAGGTCGAGTTCGGCGGGCGCGCGGTCATACACAACGGGTTCGGACATGGGAAATACCTAATCAAAAAATGCCATTCTAGCCGTGTCCGGCGCGACAAGACCGTACGGCTTGTGGGTCAATTCGGGCGGTGCGTCTGGCAAGTCGGGGCAGGGGTGGCCTGTGCTAGAATCCCCGCCCTTTCCTGAAGGGGCATGCTGCCCTCGTCAGGGAGTCATGGGTTGAATCGGTGGGCTTCGGGGCGGTCATCGCCCCATTATTTTGCGCCGATCCTTTATTAATGGTGGCCGTTTGCGGTCACGTCTGCTGCTTCGGGTGCCTGCCGGAAGCGGGCTGATTTTGTAGGGTGCGCCATGAGCGATCTCGCCGAATCCAGCGCCTTGTCGCTAACTTCTCCTCAGTTGCCGGTTTCCTGGTATTTCGATCCAGCTGTCTATGCGCTGGAACTCGAGCATTTGTTCAAGCACGGTTCCGGCTATGTGGGGCATCAGTTGATGGTGCCCGAGCCGGGCGACTATCACGCGCTGGAAGTGTTCGACGGCGCGAAGCTGCTGGTCAATAGCGGTTCCGGTACCGAACTGCTATCCAACGTCTGTCGCCATCGTCAGGCGATCATGCTGGAGGGGCGCGGCAAGCTGCCGTCCGGCAACATCGTCTGCCCGATTCATCGCTGGACTTACGACAGTCAGGGCACGCTGCTGGGCGCGCCGGAATTCGCTGGCAATCCCTGCATGAATCTGAACCGCAGCGGCCTGCAAACCTGGCAAGGCCTGCTGTTTGCCGGCGAACGCGACGTCAACGCCGACCTGGCCGGCATGCAGGCCGTGCGCGATCTCGATTTTTCCGGCTTCGTGCTCGACTCGGTGCAGGTGACCGAATACGCCTGCAACTGGAAGACCTTCATCGAGGTGTATCTGGAGGATTACCACGTGGGCCCCGCGCACCCCGGTCTCGGCCATTTTGTCACCTGCGACGACCTGAAATGGGAATACGGCGACAACTGGTCGGTGCAAACGGTGGGGGTCAACCGTGGGCTGGCCAAAGCCGGATCACCGGTCTATCAGCGCTGGCATGAGCAAGTGATGGCCTATCAGCAGGGCAAACCGCCCGTACACGGCTCCATCTGGCTGACGTATTACCCCGGCCTGATGGTCGAGTGGTATCCGCATGTGCTGGTGGTGTCGTCAATCATTCCCACCGGCATTGAGTCCTGCCGCAACGTCGTCGAGTTTTATTACCCCGAAGATATCGTGCTGTTCGAGCGCGCCTTCATCGACGCCCAGCAGGCTGCCTATCAGGAGACTGCGGTCGAGGACGACGACATCTGCACCCGCATGCAGCGGGGACGGCGCGCGCTGTATCAGCAGGGACTCAACGAAACCGGGCCGTACCAGTCGCCGCTGGAAGACGGCATGATGCATTTTCATGCGTTTCTGCGGCGCGAACTTGCACCGCATATGGGTTAGATCGAACGGCGCAAGTTGGCGCCGCGCCTGAATCCGGCCTGATAGCGTGAACGGCTCGCGAATGTTCGGCCTCAACACGATGTCCCCCCGAGTTGGAGGATGGCTAGACCCCCTGAGTGTTCGCGATGCACGACGCTGCACTGTGTGGGGGGCGGGCTTCCAGAATGGTTTCCGTTTGTGACCAGCCAAAACCCAGGCCGGTTTTCCAGCCGGCTGGTCGCCCGTCGCAATGGGCATGGCTGGCCGCTCACGCTAAAACAGCGGCCGGACCCCATTTACCTCGGGGCAGGAGCACGTGCCCCTGTTAACCTGATCCTCTCCGGTTTGAGTTTCGTATACTTTTTCTGACGGGCACATCGCGCCCATGGGGAAGGGGGCATCCCACTATGCAAGGCCTTGCTACTGTTTGGTTGTCGCTGCTTGCCAGTCTCGCCGTCATCGGCGTGGCGGGCTTCAAGCTCTCGCGCTATGGCGACATCATCGCCGAGAAAAGCGGGATGAGCCGCGGCTGGGTGGGACTGATCCTGTTGGCTTCTGTCACGTCTCTACCCGAACTGGTGACCGGAATCTCTTCCGTTACGGTTGCCGATGTGCCGGATATTGCCGTGGGAAATATTCTCGGGGCGTGCGTTTTCAATCTGGGTTTTATCGTCGTGCTGGATTTTCTCTACCGCAAGGAGTCCATCTACACACGTGCCCGACAAGGCAACGTGCTGGCTGCCGGTTATAGCGTGGTATTGCTCGGTTTTACTGGCTTTAATTTGCTGCTATATCGTGAAGGCACGACGCTTTCCCTCGGCCATGTCGGCCTCTATAGTCCGCTCATCCTGCTGCTGTATCTGCTGGCCATGCGTTCGCTCTACCAATACGAAAAGGCACAGGTCAGCGAGTATGTCGAAGATCGTGTCGAACTGCATCCCGACATGAGTTTGAAACAGGCAGTGAAAGGCTACGTCATGGCCGCACTTGCGGTGGTGGCGGCCGGTGTCTGGCTGCCCTTTATCGCCAAAAATCTGGCTGCGTCGATGGCATGGGAGCAGAGCTTTGTCGGCACACTGTTTGTCGCTGCGGTGACGACGATGCCCGAAATCGTGGTCACGGTGGCGGCGCTGCGCATGGGCGCGATTGATCTGGCCATCGGCAATTTGTTCGGCAGCAATCTGTTCAATATCGCCATTCTGGCTATCGACGATCTGTTCTATCTGCCTGGCCCGCTGCTGGCCGATGTGTCTCTGGTTCATGCCACCTCCGCCTTTTCCGCCATGATGATGAGCGGGCTGGCCGTGGTGGGGCTGGTGCTGCGACCTGCGTCGCGCGTTTTTCGCACGGTGAACTGGATCAGCCTGCTGCTGCTGGTAATTTATTTGCTCAACACATGGTTCCTCTATCTTCATGGCTAAACTCGCCGCAACACCGCAGACCGACTGGCACCGTCTGGACAGTGAGGAGGCCGTTGCACGCCTGGCGAGCGACCCGCAGCAGGGGCTGTCCAGTGAAGCGGCAGCCAGCGGACTGCAGCAACATGGTGCCAACAGCCTGACGGAAACCGGCCGGCGTCACCCGCTCGCCATGCTGGTTGCGCAATTCACCGACTTCATGATTCTGGTGTTGATTGCCGCTGCCGTCATTGCCGGCGTGGTGGGCGAACCGCAGGACAGCATCGCCATTGTCGTCATCGTGCTGCTCAACGGGCTGTTGGGTTTTGTTCAGGAGTACCGGGCCGAACGCGCGATGCTTGCACTCAAGCAAATGGCCGCGCCGATGGCGAGCGTGATCCGCGATGGTCAGCCCCGCCAGATTGCGGGATCTGAGCTGGTGCCGGGCGATATCGTCAAGCTGGAAGCCGGCAACATCGTGCCGGCCGACCTGCGCCTGCTGGAGCTGGCTTCACTCAAGGTGAACGAGTCCGCGCTGACCGGCGAATCGCAGGCGGTCGAGAAACAGGTGGCGCCGTTGCACGAGGCCGATCTGCCGCTGGGCGACCGCTTCAACCTGGCTTACAAGGGAACGGTCGTCACCTATGGCCGCGCACTCGGTTTGGTGGTGGGCACCGGCATGCAAACCGAACTGGGGAAGATTGCCGCGCTGTTGTCCGGAGAAACCGGCAAGACGCCGCTGCAAAAACGCCTGGCACGTTTTGGCAAGAATCTGGCGCTGGTGGTGCTCGCCATCTGCATCATCATTTTTGTTGCCGGCTGGCTGCGCGGCGAGCCGCCAATGGTGATGCTGCTGACCGCCATCAGCCTAGCCGTCGCCGCGATCCCCGAGGCCCTGCCCGCCGTGGTCACCATTTCGCTCGCGCTGGGCGCGGCGCGCATGGTCAGGCAAAACGCCCTGATCCGCCGTTTGCCGGCGGTGGAAACGTTGGGTTCGGTCACCTATATCTGCTCCGATAAAACCGGCACGCTCACGCTGAACCAGATGCAGGTCGACTGCGTGCTGGCCGATGGCATCAACCGTCCCGTGTTGCAAGGTGCGGAGGGAACGCCCTGGCGCGAACTGGGTTGGGCCATGGCGCTGTGCAACGACGCCGCGATCGATGCGTCCGGCAACCTGACCGGCGACCCGACTGAAACCGCGCTGCTTGTTGCCGCGCAGGAAGCGGGGTTTACCCAGGCAGCGCTGCGCCAGGCATTGCCCCGTGTGGCGGAAATTCCGTTCGATTCCGGGCGTGCGCGCATGAGCACGCTGCATCAGGAGGGCGATGCGGTTCTGGTGCTGGTAAAAGGTGCCCCTGAGGGCATGTTGCCGTTGTGTGTCGATCAACTTTTCGCAAACGGAGCAGGGCCGATCGATCGGGCTGCGTTGTATGCCGAAGCCGAGCATCTGGCCAAACAGGGCTTGCGTGTGCTGGCCTTCGCGCTACGGCGTCTGCCGCAAGCGCCCGATGCGCCTGACGCGGCCACGGTGGAAACCGGGCTCACCTTCATCGGCCTCGCCGGCCTCATTGATCCGCCGCGCCCCGAGGCGGCTGCGGCGGTTGCAGCCTGCAAGGCCGCCGGCATCATCCCGGTGATGATCACCGGCGACCATCCAGCCACCGCACGCGCCATCGCGGTCCGGTTGGGCATCGTCGACGATGGCGGCAAGGTGCTGACCGGTAGCGAACTGGCGCAGCTATCGCTGGAAGCCTTCGAGCGCGAAGTGGAATCGGTGCGGGTCTATGCCCGCATCAATCCGGAGCAGAAAATCAAGATTGTTCAGGCGCTGCAGGACAAGGGCGAGTTTGTGGCGATGACCGGTGACGGCGTGAACGACGCCCCGGCACTGAAAAGGGCGGACATCGGCATCGCCATGGGCAAGGGCGGCACCGACGTGGCGCGGGAAGCGGCCCATATGACCTTGCTCGACGACAACTTCGCCACCATCGTCGCGACGGTGCGCGAAGGCCGCCGCATCTTCGACAACATCCGCAAGTTCGTCAAATACACCATGACGAGCAATTCCGGCGAAATCTGGACCATCTTCCTGGCGCCGTTCCTCGGCTTGCCGATTCCGCTGCTGCCGATTCACATCCTGTGGATCAACCTGGTCACCGACGGGCTGCCGGGGCTTGCGCTTGCCAACGAGCGCGCCGAGCACGACGTGATGCAGCGGCCACCACGTCCGCCGAAGGAGAGCATTTTTGCGCATGGGATGTGGCAGCACATGCTGTGGGTGGGCTTGCTGATGGGTGGTATCACGCTGCTGACGCAAGCCTGGGCGGTCCACGTCGGCTCTGCGCACTGGCAGAGCATGGTGTTTACCGTGCTTACGCTTTCGCAACTGGGACATGTGCTGGCCATACGGTCCGAGCGCGAATCGCTGTTTAGCATGGGTGTGTTTTCCAACCCGGCGCTGATCGGCGCGGTACTGCTGACCTTCGTCCTGCAAATGGCCGTACTTTATGTGCCATGGCTCAATCCCATCTTCAAGACCGAACCGCTCGACCTGGGTGAGTTGGTCTTCTGCCTCGCGATGTCGTCGATCGTATTTTTTGCGGTGGAAATCGAGAAATGGCTGGTACGGCGCGGCTGGCTTTACAACAACCTCTAGTCGCCAAATACGTTGTCGCCGCGCGAATTCAAATCGCGCGGCGCTGTAAAAATCCGGATCAGCGCGGCGCCTGCCAGCAGTTGTTGTTGACCTGCCAGGTCATCGAAAGTTGTTCACTGACGGGGTAAAGCACGTATTTGACGCCGATGAAATCCGACCCTTTGCGCCAGAACATCGCCAGCAGGTTTTTTTCACCATTGGCGACCACACCGGAATAGGGAATCACCTTGAGCGGATTGCCATACAGGTTGGAATAGTTCGATGCGATGACAATGAACGAGCGAAATGCGGGCTCGATTTCCTGATCGAATGCGACCAGTTTGTCGTTGCAAAACGTGAACAGGAAACGGCGTCCGGCCGGATTGTTCGGCAGGTCGTAAGCAAACAGGCCATCGTTTCCAACCGTCAGGGTTTTATCGAAATTCCAGGTTTTGAGCGCCTGCTCGACCTCGTTGCGTTGCATCCCGTTTTTGAACTCACCTATTTCCCAGGCATGGGCAGGCAGGGCAAACAGCAATACGGCAATCAGGTTGAGGGTTTGGGTTTGCAGGGTCATGGCTTTCAACCAGCGGGTGAAAAACAGTTCGAAGCATACCGCAGCCCGGGTTGCGCTGCGTTGCCGCTCATTGCGGAGTGCGGTGGCTGATCGTGAGCAGGTTGTCGGGCACGCATAAAAAACGACCCGCAGGGGTCGTTTGATCAGTCTGGCGGAAGCGGTGAGATTCGAACTCACGGAGGACTCGCATCCTCGCCGGTTTTCAAGACCGGTGCCTTAAACCGCTCGGCCACGCTTCCGTAGGCGCGCATTGTAGCGGGTTCACCTGGTTTTGTGCTGGGTGGGGCGGGGGAACTCGAGCGTGGGCGTGAGTTGACGTGGTTTCAGCAGGCGCTGTCGATTTTTCATTCATGCGCCGGCGCACGGCCCGGGATCGTTTTTACAAACACGAATAAAACCAAGGTATTGGAACCAGGCGGCTGCGCCTGGACGGTGGCATAAATGGTGCTGGTCAATGTGTATCCAACCCAAGCTGAAATACATATGACCGACTTTTTTGAAATGCTTGGCAACATTGCCCGCCGCAGAAATGTGGAAACGGGATCGCCTTTTGCCTCGGTGAAGGCAGTCGACAAATGGTTGAAAGCATTGCCGTCCGATTCGGATTACGACGCGCACCATGCGCTGGTCGAGGGGATGGAGCGTTTTAATGCAGAGAACGAGGTGGCCACGCTTGGGCGCATGCAGGCCTTGTTGAAACTGGAAGCGGTTGGCTTGCCACTGCAGTCTCGCGTGGTGGATCAGTATGTGCGGAATCAGGCGACGTTTCGCCTGGCGCGGCAGGCCTTGTGGCGCGAGACCTGGGTATTCTGGTCTCTGCAGGCGGACGCCTGGCTGGGGATGCTGAAGCAGGCTTATCGGGGACCGCATAGCGCGGAACTCAAGCCGTATGTTGCCGACATGGCGGTTCGTGCGTTGCGCTACGCAGGGCTGGTGATGCGCTGGGATTACCATCAGGCGCGCAACCCGGCGGCGTCCGGCTGGTGCCGTCTGCACAAGATTTACCGTCTGGTCGAGCGCGACGGCCTGGCGCGGGGTGAGGTGATCTTCAATTCGCGCTCAACCCATTGCGCACGCGAATATTCGCTGGCCATGCTGATGGGGCTGGTGCAGCCGGTGGGCTACCGTGCCCAGGAAATCGAGGCCATTGCGCAGATATTTGAAGGCTATGCCGGTTTGGCTTTGCCGGAAAAAGTGCCGCAGCAAGGCGTGCATACCCACATGGTGGATTTGTCGCAGGACGAAGGTGCCTATGTGGCGGAGAACGGGTGGGGACAGGGGCGTCGCCTGCGCTACTTTGCCTTGCGCCCCTTGATCGAGTATCTGAAGGCGCTTGATTCAAGCCCGGATGCCGAGTCCGATCAGTTTTTTACGCGCCAGGTCGCAAGCTTGATCGAACGGGGCGGAATTCGCCGCAACCGTCAGCGTACGCACCGTTTCGGCCGGGTGTGGGTGGCAGCCGGGATGGTCAATATTCTGTCAGCGCTGCTGGGTCCTGCTGCGGCCAAAAGTAACCCGGTGCTTGAACCCTGGATGCTGCGTGACGAAAGTACGGATGGTTTGGGATTTGCATTGCCTGAAGATCAGGTGCTGCCTCATGGCCGCTTGGTGGCGGTGAGCTGGGATCCTGCAGAAAACGTCTGGCAATTGCTGGCGACACGCTGGAACCGTGAAGAAGATGGCCAGAATCTGGTCGGGACGCAGCGGTTGTCGCGTCATCCAAAACGGGTAGAAATTTATTTTGATGAGCCGGGTGCTGACGCAGCCCTGGAAAAAGTCTGGGCGGTGTATTTGCCGATGACGCATACCGAACAGAGCGTGAGCAATCTGCTGATTCCGCAGAGTCACTACAAACTGGGCGCGCCACTGATGCTACGTGAGGACGACGCAGTCTATCGCCTGCGCTTGGGCGAGGTGCAGGAAAGCCATGAAGAATGGCTGCGCGTGAGCATGGATGTGGTGGGACGCGAACAGGAGCTTGCAGTAGCGGCTTGAGCTACGCTGAAACCGGATTGATGCGGGGTTTAGCGTGAGCGGATGTCGCCGAAATGGAAGTTGAATGTGCCGTTGCGGCGGTCGTCGAAATATTGCTCCAGCGTGGCACGCACGGTGCGAAAGGCGATTTCATCCCAGGGAATTTCGGCCTCAGTGAAGAGCCGGGTTTCCAGGGATTCGATGCCTGACTTGAAGTCCAGGTCGAGCAGCCGGGCGCGAAACATGAGATACACCTGATTGATGTGCGGCAGGTTGTACAAGGTATACAGACCGCTCACCTCGATGCGGGCGCCAGCTTCTTCCCAGGTCTCGCGCGCGGCGCCTTCAAGCGTGGTTTCGCCGTTTTCCATAAAGCCGGCGGGTAGCGTCCACAAGCCGTATTTGGGCTCAATGGCGCGGCGACACAACAATACCTTGTCCTCCCATTCCGGGATGCAACCCACGACCATTTTGGGGTTCTGATAATGGATCGTGCCGCAATCGGGGCAAATATGGCGTGGCAGGTGATCGCCATCCGGTACGCGCAGCATGACGGTGCTGCCGCATTCACTGCAAAAATTCATGTTGCGTCCAATCAGCCGGGATGGGGCACGGTATCAAAATGCGGCAGGTTTGTTCAATGACTGTCTCGATCAAGCGCAGTTCAATCTCAACTTATAGTCCGATTCCGAAGACGGCCAGACGGTCTTTTGCAGCATCGGTTTGCCCGCGCCAGTTTTTTGCACTACGGGTTTGAATCCACTGGCTGGGCAGGCTGAGATCCGCACCCACGCTGATGAGGGTGGTGGGCGCGAGCGTTTGCGCCAGGGCTTCCAGCAGGGCTGCGCTGCGGTAGGGCGTTTCGATGAAAAGCTGGGTGGCGCGGTCGCGGCGGGCGGTCTGTTCGAGCGTGCGGATGGCCTGGCTGCGCTCCGGTTCTTTGGCGGGCAGGTAGCCGCGGAAAGCGAAGCGCTGGCCGCCCAGCCCCGAGGCCATCAGCGCCAGCAGGATCGACGAAGGGCCGATCAGCGGCACGACCGGGATGCCTTCACGATGCGCGGCGAGGACGAGTGCCGCGCCGGGGTCGGCGACCGCAGGGCAGCCGGCCTCGGACAGCAGGCCGACATCGTGCCCGGCCTTGAGCGGCGCCAGCAGCGCGGGTATCAAGGCGGCGGGGGTGTGCTCGTTGAGCTCTTCGATATGCAGTGCCTGGATCGGCTGCGGGTGCCCCATGGCCTTGAGATGCGCGCGCGCGGTTTTGGCGCGTTCGACGACGAAGTACTCGAGGCGGCGGGCGACGGCGAGGGTATCCGGCGGCAGGCAGGTGTGCGGATCGACCGGGCCCAGCGGAACCGGGATCAGGTAGAGGCTGGCCATGTCAGTTTGCCGCTTTCCAGGTCAGTACATCGAGGCCTTCGTTGGCGAGCATCTCGGTCAGCGCCATCAGCGGCAGGCCGATCAGTGCGGTGGGGTCGGGACTGTCCATGCGCGTCATCAGGGCGATACCGAGCGCTTCGCTTTTGGCCGAACCGGCGCAGTCGTAGGGCGTTTCCTTTTCGAGGTAGGCGGTGATCTGCGCGTCGGTGAGCGGGCGGATGTGGACCACGGTCGGCACGTCGCGCGTCTGAGAGTGTCCGGTTTTGCTGTTGAGCAAGGTCAGCGCGGTGTGGAACACCATGGCGCGGCCCTGCATTTTTTTCAGTTGGGTGAAGGCGTTGTCGAAGTTGCCGGGTTTGCCGAGTTGCTCGCTGTCCAGCATCAGCACCTGGTCGGAGCCGATGATGAGCGCGTCGGGATAGGTTGAGGCTGCAGCCTGCGCTTTCAGCACCGACAGCCGCAACGCTGTGGCGGAGGGCGTTTCGTCCGGCAGTGGGGTTTCGTCGACATTGGGCGACAGCACCTCGAACGGAATGCCCAGGCGCGACAGCAGCTCGCGCCGGTAGCGCGAAGTCGAAGCAAGAACGAGTGTCATTCTGGCTGAATCTCGACCAGCGCCATGTCGGGCGTTACCGCATCGCCTTTCTTGGCGAAGATGCTGATGACGATGCCGGCGATGGGTGCCTGCACTTCGTTTTCCATTTTCATCGCTTCGATCACGAGTATGCCGTCACCGGCCTTGACCACTTGCCCGATGCTGACCAGCACGTCGACGATGGTGCCGGGCATGGCGGCGGTCACGTGGCCAGGGTGGCTGGCGTGCGGTTTCTGGCCGGGCGCAGCCGATGCTGTGGCCTTGCCCTTGCGCGGCGCGTTGTCGCCGCTGGATGCTACGGCGACTTCGTTCAGCGGTTCGACCAGCACTTCTTCGGTGACGCCATCGATCGACACGAAATAGGGGCGCTGGGTAGCGTCGGAGCGGCCGCTGCCCGACAGCTTGATATGGTAGGTCTCGCCGTGCAGCGTGATCTTGAATTCGTCGGCGGCATAGCGTGGCGCACTGTCCTGCTGCGACGTACCCTGCGGCAGCAACTGCTCGGGTTTGAGGCTGCCGGCGGCACGTTCCTGAAGCCAGGTTTTACCGATTTCAGGAAACATGGCGTAGGTCAGCACGTCTTCGTCGGACTTGGCCAGCCCCTCGATTTCGCCGCGCAGCTTGTCGAGTTCGTCTCCCAGCAGATCGGCAGGACGGCAGGTGGTGATGTTGAGGTCACCAATGGCTATTTTGCGCACTTCCTCGTTGATGTGCCCCGGCGCGCGGCCGTAACGGCCTTGCAGGTAAAGCTTCACTTCGTTGGTGACCGACTTGTAGCGCGCGCCGGTCATCACGTTCAGCGCGGCCTGGGTGCCGACGATCTGCGAGGTGGGGGTGACCAGCGGCGGATAGCCGAGGTCTTCGCGCACCCGCGGGATTTCCTCGAGCACGGCATCCATCTTGTCGAGCGCGCCTTGTTCCTTGAGCTGGTTGGCCAGGTTGGAAATCATGCCGCCCGGCACCTGGTTGATCAGGACGCGGGTGTCGGTGCCGGTGAAGGCCGATTCGTATTGCCAGTATTTTTTGCGCGTTTCCTTGAAGTAGGCGGAGATTTCCTCGATCAGCGGCAGCGACAGCCCGGTGTCGTATTGCGTGCCTGCCAGCGCTGCGACCAGACTTTGCGTGGTGGGGTGGCTGGCGCCTTCGGCAAATGCGCCGACGCAGGTGTCGATGATCGTTGCGCCGGCCTCGATCGCTTTCAGATGGGTCATGTGCGCCAGACCTGACGTGGCGTGGCTGTGGGTATGCACGGGAAGATTGGTCGCGGCGCGGATCGCACCCACCAGCTCAAACGCGGTGTAGGGCGTGAGCAACCCCGCCATGTCCTTGATTGCAATGGTGTCGCAACCCATTTCGGCCAGCCCCTTGGCGAGTTCGACAAAGTGCGGGATGTTGTGTACCGGGCTGGTGGTGTAACAGACGGTGCCTTCGGCGTGCTTGCCGGCGGCTTTGACGGCTTCGACCGACACTTGAAGATTACGCAGATCGTTCATCGCATCAAAAATGCGGAACACGTCGACGCCGTTGTCGGCCGACTTTTGCACAAAGGCGCGTACTACGTCATCGGAATAATTGCGGTAGCCGAGCAGGTTCTGTCCGCGCAGCAACATCTGGATGCGCGTGTTCGGCAGAGCTTTTCTCAGCTGGCGCAGGCGTTGCCATGGGTCTTCGCGCAGAAAACGCACGCAGGCGTCGAAGGTGGCACCGCCCCAGGCTTCCAGCGACCAGAAGCCGACCTGGTCGAGCTTGCTGCAGATCGGCAGCATGTCTTCGGTGCGCATGCGGGTGGCGATGAGCGACTGGTGGCCGTCGCGCAGGACGAGATCGGTAACGAATACTTTGGCCATGATTACAACCCTTGATGAGCGGCGATGGCGGCGGCGATGGCAGCGGCCATCACTTCCGGTGGTTTCTTTTCGGTGTATTGCGTGAGTTCCGGGTGGTCGTCGACAAAACTGGTGTTGAAGCGGCCGCTGCGGAACTCGGGGTTCTTGAGAATTTCCTGGTAATACGGGATCGTCGTCTTCACGCCATACACCAGCATGTCGGCGAGCGCGCGACTGCCGCGCGCGATGGTCGCGTCCCAGTTCAGGTTCCACACCGTGAGCTTGGCGCACATGGAATCGAAATAGGGCGGAATCACATAATCGGTGTAGATCGCCGCATCCACCCGGACGCCGGGGCCGCCCGGCGAGTAATAGCGCGTGATGCGGCCGAGGCTGGGCAGGAATTCGTTTTTCGGGTCTTCGGCGTTGATGCGGAACTCGATGGCGAAGCCACGGTGGCTGATTTCTTCCTGCTTGTATTGCAGCGGCAGGCCGGAGGCGATGCGGATCTGCTCCTGCACAATGTCGACGCCAGTGATGGTTTCGGTGATCGGATGCTCGACCTGCAGGCGGGTGTTCATTTCCATGAAATAGAACTGATTGTCCTGGTCGAGCAGGAACTCCACCGTGCCGGCATTGACGTAGCCCACCGATTTGGCGGCGCGCACCGCCAGCTTGCCGATGTATTGCCGTTGCGCTTCGGTTAACTGCGGGCTCGGGGCGATTTCGATCAGTTTCTGGTTGCGCCGCTGGATCGAGCAATCGCGCTCGAACAGGTGAATGACGTTGCCCTGGTTGTCGCCGAGAATCTGCACTTCGATGTGCTTGGGGCGCACCACGCATTTTTCGACGAACACTTCCGGCTTGCCAAAAGCCTTGCTGGCTTCCGACACCACGCGGTCGTAGTTCTTCAGCAGATCAGCTTCACTGTCGCAGCGGCGGATACCGCGCCCGCCGCCGCCGTTGGTGGCTTTCAACATCACCGGGTAGCCGATTTTATTCGCCAGCGTGCGCGCTTCCTCGACGTTTTCCAGGTTGTGGTCCGAGCCGGGCGTGACCGGGATGCCTGCTGCAATCATGGCATTGCGCGCCTGGATCTTGTCGCCCATCTGGCGAATCACCTCTGGCGAGGGGCCGATAAAGCGGATGCCGCGGCGTGCGCAAATGGTCGCAAGGTCAGGGTTTTCAGAGAGAAAACCGTAGCCCGGATGCAGCGCATCGCAACCCGAAGCCGCCGCCAGATTGACCAGCGTGTGCGCATTGAGGTAGCCCAGAATCGGATCTTTGCCGATGTGATAGGCCTCATCGGCCTTCTTTACATGCAGGGCGTGGCGGTCGGCGTCAGTGTAAATCGCGACCGATTTGATCCCGAGTTCGGCACAGGCACGAACGATGCGGACAGCGATCTCGCCCCGGTTGGCGACCAGTATTTTCTTGAGCATGAGCGAGGTTGGGGTGGTGGCTGGGGTTTCTTTGACAAAAAGAACGCGAAATCATATCATTGCGGGCTAATGTTGCTGGCCATGTCTTCCAGGTGCGTCATGAATGAATCCCCCAAGCTTTCGCCAACTGAGGTTGATCCGTGGCGTTTTTGCAAGGACGGGCAGTCGTGGGAAATCCGATCTGATGTGGCTGCGTTTCCGCGTCTCGCCGATGAATTTACGCAAGGCACCCTGCTCTGTCGAGTGCTTGGACGTGTGAATCAGCGGGGCAGTTTGTCCCTGCAGTTGGCGGTCAGTGGCGAAGTGAAAATGACGTGTCAACGTTGCTTGAATGGTATGCCCTACACGGTTGATCTCGAGCGCACTTTGTATTTGGCGCGAAATGAGGCCGAGATGGAGCGTCTGGACGCGCTGCCCGGCAGTGATGCGATCCAGGCAGGCGAGACCTTGAGTCTGGTCGAGCTGGTTGAAGATGAAGTGCTGCTGAGCTTGCCGGTAGCGGTGATGCACGCAGAAGGTAAATGCCCCGTTTGAGGGGCGCTTTGGTTTTTAAACCGGGTTTTTAAAAGTAATTTTTAACGCACCAGATTTTGGCGCGATGATTTTTAAGGAGTAGGAAATGGCTGTTCAGCAGAATAAAAAATCCCCGTCCAAGCGCGGCATGCACCGTTCGCACGATTTCCTGACCGCACCGGCGCTGGCAGTTGAAGCGACCACGGGCGAGGCTCACCTGCGTCACCATATCAGCCCCAACGGCTTTTATCGTGGCCGTAAAGTCGTCAAGACCAAAGGCGATTGATTTTTTGCGCCACGTTTGATCGCGCTGTGTTTAATCACACCGACGTGGCGCGTTCAATTCAGCCCATTCTTCCGGCTGCATGAGAAATATCACAGTTGCCATTGATGTCATGGGGGGCGACCACGGCCCTCATGTCACGGTTCCGGCGGCGCTACGTTGTCTCGCGCGTCATTCCGACCTGAATGTGATTCTGGTCGGGCCGCAGGATATCGTTGCGGCCGAACTCAAGGCGCGCCGTGCCAAGACCAGTCCACGACTTATCGTTCGTCATGCCAGTCAGGTGGTGGCAATGGATGAGGCGCCCGCGCTCGCGTTACGCGGAAAAAAAGACTCCTCGATGCGCGTGGCGATCGATCTGGTCAAGTCTGGCGAAGCCGATGCCTGCGTATCGGCTGGTAACACCGGTGCCCTGATGGCAACCGCGCGCTTCGTCCTCAAAACCCTGCCCGGCATCGATCGCCCGGCGATTGCCGCCGTGATGCCCACCATCAGTGGGCACGCGCTGGTGCTGGATATGGGGGCCAACGTCGATTGCACGGCTGAGCACTTGCTGCAGTTCGGCATCATGGGCGCGATGCTGGTGTCAGCCGTGGAACACATACCCAATCCGAGCGTGGGCCTGCTGAATATCGGCGAAGAGGACATCAAGGGCAATGAGGTGGTGAAGCAGGCTTCCATCTTGTTGCGCGACAGTCACCTCAATTTCTACGGCAATGTGGAAGGTAACGATATTTTCAAAGGTACGACTGACGTGGTGGTGTGCGATGGATTCGTCGGCAATGTCACGCTGAAGGCCTCCGAAGGGCTGGCCAAAATGATTGCCACGACGTTGCGTGCCGAATTCAAGCGCAATTGGCTGACCCGGCTCTCCGGTTTGATGGCCTTGCCTGTTCTCAATGCATTCAAGCGGCGACTCGATCCACGCCGCTACAACGGCGCCACGTTGCTGGGGCTGAAAGGCGTGGTGGTGAAAAGCCACGGTTCGGCTGATCGCTTTGCGTTCGAGCACGCGATCGGTACAGCCTGTGATGAAGTTCGCAACAACGTGCTGAAACGCATCACCGACCAGACTCAACTTTTGCAACGGGTGCCCGCTTGACCTATTCCCGTATTCTCGGCACCGGCAGCTATCTGCCGGCGCACATCCTCACCAACGCTGATCTTGAGAAACTGGTTGAGACGAACGATCAATGGATTGTCGATCGAACCGGCATTCGTGAGCGCCACATTGCTGCCGAGGGCGAGTTCACCAGTGATCTCGCCACCCAGGCGGCGCGTCATGCACTCGATGCGGCTGGGTTGGCAGTTGACGACATCGATATGCTGCTGGTCGCCACGACCACTCCCGATCTGGTGTTCCCCAGTACTGCCTGCATCGTGCAGTCCAAGCTCGGCATGACCAATGGCAAACCGGCGTTTGACTTGCAGGCCGTGTGCAGCGGATTTGTTTATGCGCTTTCGGTGGCAGACCAGTTCATCAAGACCGGCGCTGCCAAACATGTGCTGGTGATCGGTGCTGAAACGCTGTCACGCATCACCGACTGGAACGATCGCGGTAACTGCATCCTGTGGGGGGATGGCGCAGGTGCCGTGGTGCTCGGCGCATCCAGCGAACCCGGCATTATCGCCACGCACATTCATGCTGACGGCCGCCACAAGGAATTGCTGCGCACCACCACCGGCACCTCGACCGGTTCGCACGAGCCCGCGCTGATGCGCATGGAAGGCAACGCGGTGTTCAAGATGGCGGTCAACACGCTTGATCGCATCGTTGACGAAACGCTCGAAGCCAATGGTTTGCAAAAATCCGATATCGACTGGCTGGTGCCGCACCAGGCGAATATCCGCATCATTTCCGCCACCGCGAAGAAGCTCGGCATGAGCATGGACCGTGTCGTCACCACCGTGGCGGACCATGGCAATACTTCAGCTGCATCGGTGCCGCTGGCGTTTGATGTGGCAGTGCGCGATGGCCGTATCCAGCGTGGCCAGATGGTGCTGATGGAAGCCTTTGGCGGCGGCTTTACCTGGGGCTCCGCGCTCCTCAAGTATTAAGGTATTCGAATGAAACTGGCTTTTGTATTTCCGGGACAGGGCTCGCAGTCGGTCGGCATGATGCAAGGGTGGGGCGAGCGTGCCGAAGTGCGTGCCACCTTCGCTGAAGCCTCTGACGCGCTGGGCCAGGATCTGTGGGCGTTGGTGATGGACGGCCCGGTCGATCTGCTTAATCAGACCATTAACACCCAGCCCGCGATGCTGGCAGCCGATATCGCCGCCTGGCGCGTGTGGCTGGCGGCGGGCGGCGCAATGCCGGCGTTGATGGCGGGCCACAGCCTCGGCGAATACGCCGCGCTGGTGGCAGCCGGCGCGCTCGGCTTTTCCGATGCGATCAGGCTGGTGCGTTTCCGCGCCGAGGCGATGCAGGCGGCGGTGCCCGAAGGTGTTGGCGCGATGGCGGCGATTCTGGGGCTGGACGACGATGCCGTGCGCGCAGTCTGTGCTGGCGCCGCGGCAGGGGAAGTGGTCGAGGCGGTCAACCTCAACTCGCCCGGTCAGGTGGTTATTGCGGGCAACAAGGCTGCGGTGGAACGTGCCATGGTGCTGGCGAAAGAAAAGGGCGCCAAACGCGCGTTACCGTTGCCGGTCAGCGTGCCGTCGCACTCCTCGTTGATGCTGCCCGCCGCCGAAAAACTGCTGGCGCACCTGCAAAACGTGGTGATTGCCACGCCGATCATTCCCGTGCTGCACAACACGGATGTGCTGAGTCATGCGGGGGCGGATGCGATCCGGATTGCGCTGGCGAAGCAACTGCATACGCCGGTACGCTGGGTCGAGACCGTGCAGGCTTTGAAGGCAGCCGGAATCGAGCGCGTGATCGAATGCGGCCCTGGCAAAGTGCTGGCAGGGCTCAACAAACGCATCGACGATAGTCTGCCGGCCGTGGCGCTGGTGGACGCAGACAGCCTGACTGCTGCGCTTAATCAATAAGGACTCAACATGCAGCAAGCACACCTCGCGGATAGCGCGAATCTTGAAGGGCAAATAGCGCTGGTCACCGGCGCCAGTCGTGGAATTGGTCAGGCGATTGCGCTGGCGCTCGGCCAGGCTGGCGCCACCGTGATCGGCACAGCCACCAGCGACAAGGGCGCACAGGCTATCAGCGATTACCTGGCTGCTGCCCAGGTCAAAGGCTGCGGCATGAACCTCAATGTCACCGACGGCACTGCCGTGGATGCGGTCATCACCGCGATTAACACCCGGTTCGGTGATATCGGCATTCTGGTCAACAACGCAGGAATCACGCGCGACAATCTGCTGATGCGGATGAAGGACGAGGAATGGGATGACATCGTGGCGACCAACCTCACCTCTGTTTTCAGATTGTCGCGTGCCGTGCTGCGCGCGATGATGAAAGCGCGCACTGGACGCATCATCAGCATTGCCTCGGTTGTCGGTGCAATGGGCAACGCCGGGCAGACCAACTACAGCGCAGCCAAGGCTGGCATCATGGGCTTTACCAAGTCGCTGGCGCGTGAGGTCGGCAGCCGCAATATCACCGTCAACTGTGTCGCGCCGGGCTTTATTGATACCGACATGACGCGTGCGCTGCCCGATGCACAGCGTCAGGCTTTGCTGAACCACATTCCACTGGGACGCCTGGGTTCTGTCGAAGATATTGCGCAGGCCGTGCTGTTTCTGGCGTCGCCTGCTGCGGGCTACATTTCCGGTACGACTTTGCATGTCAATGGCGGCATGTACATGGCGTGAGCGCCAGCAAATTTTGGGTGTAACTTTGATAGAATTCAGGGCTACCCTTTTCAGCAGCTTCAATTTCACGGCTTCAGTTTGATTGAAGCCACATTTTTTCAAAGAGGAAATCAGTAATGGAAAACGTGCAGCGTGTATTTAAAGTCGTCGCCGAGCAATTGGGCGTGAGCGAAGCAGACATCAAGAACGAGTCTTCCTTCGTGGGTGACCTGGGTGCGGATTCGCTCGATACGGTTGAGTTGGTGATGGCGCTTGAGGAAGAATTCGGCTGCGAGATTCCCGATGAGGACGCAGAAAAAATCACCACTGTCCAGCAGGCAATTGACTACGTCAACAGCCACTCAAGCTGATCGTTCACCCAGCAAGAAGGACTGACTTTTGTCCAAACGTCGCGTTGTCGTTACCGGACTGGGGGTCATTTCCCCTGTCGGCAATACCATTCCGGAGGCTTGGGAAAACCTGGTCGCCGGTCGTTCCGGAATCACCCGGATCACCCGCTTTGATCCCACGTCATTTGCTTCGCAAATAGCTGGTGAAGTCAAAAACTTCGAGGTTGAAAAATATATCAACCCGAAGGAAGCCCGGCGCATGGATACCTTCATCCAGTTCGGCATGGCCGCTGGAATCCAGGCGATGAACGACTCGGGTCTGGAAGTCACTGAAGCCAACGCGGACCGCATTGGCATCAATATCGGTTCAGGTATCGGTGGTCTGCCGCTGATCGAAGATACGCATGGTTTGTTGCTGGAATCCGGACCAAGAAAGATTTCGCCTTTCTTTATCCCGGGTTCCATCATCAACATGATTTCCGGCAATCTGTCCATTCAGTTCGGAATCAAGGGCCCCAACCTCGCTGTTGTGACGGCCTGCTCGACAGGTCTGCATGCAATTGGCTTGTCTGCCCGCATGATTGCGTATGGCGATGTCGACGTGATGCTTGCAGGGGGCGCTGAATGTGCGACCTCGCCGTTGGGCGTAGGCGGCTTCTCGGCAGCGCGCGCATTGTCGACGCGCAACGACGATCCAGCGACCGCCAGCCGGCCGTGGGACAAGGATCGTGACGGCTTTGTGCTGGGTGAAGGCGCCGGCGTGATGGTGCTCGAAGAGTACGAGCACGCCAAGGCGCGTGGCGCCAGGATCTATGCTGAAGTAGCAGGTTTTGGCATGAGTGGTGATGCCTATCACATTACCTCGCCCAGCACTGACGGCCCCAGGCGGTCGATGTTGAATGCGCTGCGGGATGCCGGTCTGAACCCCGACCAGATTCAGTATGTCAACGCACACGGTACCTCGACCCCGCTCGGCGACAAGAATGAAACCGATGCGATCAAGCTTGCCATGGGCGATGCAGCCTACAAAACAGTGGTCAACTCGACCAAGTCGATGACAAATCGG
>Ga0208375_1001092_pt1 | contig 32842 bp, 47 predicted proteins | sample RifOxyD1_FD_184038 | JGI IMG/M metagenome (GOLD analysis project Ga0208375, IMG submission 184038) | Soil microbial communities from Rifle, Colorado - Rifle Oxygen_injection D1 (SPAdes) | ecosystem: Environmental > Terrestrial > Deep subsurface > Rock core/Sediment | place: Rifle, Colorado...
AAAGAACAAAAGTAACCAGAATGCTTCAGCTAACTGGATAAAGGGTGTTGTGGCTCACCCTTTAAGAATAAGGGTGTTTTAAACACCAAACTTCTTAAGAAGCTTTAGGGCTTGCCCCAAGGTATGTCACTGCACCATCTGTTAAAGAAAAACCTCTAGATCAAACACCCCCAGTTTCTGAAGCTGTTTAAACATCAGATATCTTTTTCCACAAGGTTGTGTGATGTTCTTGATAAATCAACTCATGGCCTACTTTTTTTATCTCGTTATGCAACCAGTCTCTACCTGATTTTAAGACGTGTGAACTCAAATCTTTCTCCCAACTTTCCCCCGATGCTATTAGAGGAACTTCAAATAAAAAATATTCAATATCTTTTATTTTAAAAAGTAAGTCTGTTACTTCCTTTTCAGACAGATGTTCTAAGGTATGTGTTGAAATAAACAAATTTATGCCCGCTAAATTATCATAATGAACAAAATGATTTTTTAATAAGATCGTTTTATATCTGTTATCATAAACCACAGACCTTTTAAGGGCAGATTCACAAATGTCATAACCATCATATCTTTTTATCTCTATAAAACTCAACAAAATCTTCGCTAATTGACCTTGATTACATCCTAATTCTACGACATTTATATCACTCTCATCTGTCTCAGAAATTATCAACTTCAAACATTTTAGAGCAATATCAGGATGGAAAAACTTTCTTGTAGGATATATTTTATCCCATGCATTATTAATCTCTTGAAGTTCTTTGAAAGTGAACTCCTCATAATGTTTTCGATATAAATCATAACCATCAATTGTTCCACTTTTCACCAATAACATTTCATTAGAAGTGATCATTTAAACCTCATTATTGCTATAAGTTCAATATCTCTGGCAATTTGATCTCTTTGTATCTTCCCATATTTTCCGGAGAATATATAATAATTTTTTTAGAGCTATTTTTTTCATCAGACTGCAATTGTACATTAAAACCTTTTCGATTATTTAGATTGAAAAATTTTTTCCAATAGTAAGGAACCGATATTTTCTCACAAGTGCTATCAAATTCTCGTTGAAATTTCTGTAGGCTATCCACAATAAAGGAAAATATCACATTTTTATATTCCAGAACATATTTTATAAATTTTTCTTTTATAACCTCAAATTCTTTGTCTTTTCCATAAAATATACCAAGAAGAGAAACAGGAGAATCTAAGCTATTACCACAACCATATACAATAACCTGATCGTTTATACAAACCCATTGTAGATACTCTAATTGATGATCAATGAAAGAATTTAGGGCATCATAATCTATAGGTTCTGAATTGTTACTGTCTCCACATTTACACCAATTAAGATATTTTGAAGCTGATTCTAAGGTTACTCCCATTTCAGTTTTTAACAAATGTTCCAAATAATAATCAGGTGTCCACATTTTTATTATAACCCCTTCATTTTGTTTAATCAATGCCTAAATATCTAGAAATACCAGTATGATTATCTTTTACATGTACTTTTAAATAAATGACATCCATCGAATTTTTAAGCAAACCTGGATGAACCCGTTTACACTTTCTAAGAGCTTCATAAAGACCCTTAAACTCTTCAAAAGTAGGTTCAGGAAGAGTATTTTTCTCATTTTTGGATTCATAGTCCGTCCACACCATCTCAAGGTTTAACTGTTTTATCCAAGTTACCAGCTGAACATCACTAAATTGAATAATAGGCTCAATGGTAACCATCTTCCTTGAATGTTTCACATTCATAAAATCTACGAACCTTACTGAAGGCAAAGGTGCTCTAGATATGTTATAATGTTGATAAAGTTTATCTTCATTTGTTTCTAGGGTTATACCCAAAATAACATTTTCTGGCCAAACCTCTATTCTATTGTATGTTTTTGGGTCTTTCGTCTGAAATAAAAAAGTTCGATCAGACTTTTTCTTAATGACATTTAATATCTCGATCAAGAAATCTGTAGGACAAAAGGAGACATCACCAAAATCACAGACAAAGATGAATTCATCATCTATTGTCCTTGGAATTGATCGATTTAATCTTTCAGGGTGTGGATGCGGCTCAAAGTTAAAACATTGAATACAAGTCTTATTAAACCTTTTAGCAATATTCTTAAATGACCAATCACAATAAACACAATCAAATTTACAGCCGAAAAAGGGATTCTATGTTGATCTTGCTAATTCGTACATATTGCTATCTCTATTTTTTCGTGTCATAAAGATTAGGCACAGGAAACCACAATAGCTTGCTCCGTGGAGGAATGTGCCTTCCTCCTCTCTGTTAAAGTTGTTGTTCTTGCTGAAATTCTAATACATTTCTTCTTTATATTTACCGATGGATTTATTACATTATTATCTAAATCAGATATAGCAAAAAACCCCGTAGATCTCTTACCTTTAATAAATCCAATACCCTTAGCTGTTTCTATTAAATCAAACTTCCTCAACCCGAAAAGCTTACCCGTTGGTATTTTTTTCTCACTCCTTTTACCTGAAGTTTGTTGGTAATCTCCCTTTGACACATGCTTCTTATAATATATGGTGTCATCTGGGGTTAATACTTCATCTTCTTTATAACATATAGCTAGAGCGTCATTAGCGTGTGTTTTCGGAAGTTTTAATATTTGCTCTCTTACATATTTTGTCTCATATCCAAAAGTTTGATTAAAGTCACCAAAATGCTTTTGTATATATGACTTTATAATCCCAATCTCTGTAGCATGTTTCGTCTTAGACCTTACCCCTTTTATATCAAAATCACCTTTATGTAACTTCTCATGACATTTTTTACACAAAGTTATTAAATTATCTGGAGTATCTGTACCACCCCCACTTTTTAGAATAATATGATGTACATTTAATTTAACATTTTTTGTCTTACACTTAAAACATTCATAATTATCCCTATTCAGAACATAAGCTTTCGTATTATAAAAGTCTTTCTGATTTCCTTCTTGATATTCGATCCCTTTTACGTCAGGATTACTGATTTTATGTATATCAAAAGCTGCTAACTCCACATTCCAGCTTGATATGGGGAGTATTGACTCCACAAACTTCTTTTCTCTAAAATGTGAATCTATCTTGCTCTTAAGACTTGGTGTTAACCTACATTCTTTTCTCATAGAACTTCTGTTTTGCCATCTAGCTTTTCTATATCTTAACTTCCTACTCCTTCTATTTCTACGATACATCTTCCTCTGTGTCATTTTTCCTGAAACATCTTGTCTTATCATAACTTCTGATTGATACAAAACCCTCTGATTTCCAATAGCTGCACATCCTATCGTCTTACTCCCAGTATCCATCCCACCTATAACTTCTTGTACATTCTCCTCACAATCCCATAAAAGTTTAATCGTAAATGGTGTATTCTTAATTACTTTAGCTCTTCCAGCTTTCAATAAATGTTTAGCCTTAGCCTCTTTACATGGCATCAAAGGCTTTCCATTTTTGTTAATTACATAGACCATGATCTTAAATCCTTCTCTATGTTAAAGTTATGCGTATCTACAACATTGGAGCTATCATCAAATCCGTCCTCACCTCGAAGGGATGTTGAGAGGTTTATCGATAAAAGCACTGCTTCTAACCACATGAAACTTTTAGCCTTTATCCTAAGCAGAAAGTGCTGGTGCGACACACTTTCGTTACTAATTTCTCTCACATCGTTTATTAACAACTTTTAACCCCTGTTAATCTTCTGGTAACTTTAAGGCTTTAAAACCTTGGGGCTTCCCCAGTGGTAAGTTACAAACCATATTAGCTTTTCACATTCTTCTTCATTAAATCTCCCGATATGCGCTTCGTCTGGGCTTTTTTCCATGATACCACAGAGAAGTTCATAAGCCTTTGTCCTCTTCATGTAACCTTCCTGCCATAATCTATCAAAAGAAGCATGTGCTTTCTTTTTTAGCTCCCTGAGGGTCTTATTTGCCATTCTACCCAAAGGAGTTTCAGTACCCTTATAAACTCCCACATATGAGTCACATTTAGGGAAATTAGGGCAAATATAGACCATTCCATATGATTTTCCATGATAGATGATAGAGCTATCTTTTAGCTCAGCTTTTTCATTACAGTAAGGACAAATAACGGTTTCCATATACACTCCTTCCTTTAATAATTCACCTTTGTATAATTTTTGAGAAGTTCTCCATCTTTTAAAATAATTGTTTTCGCTATAATCAAGCCATTATCAGAATAGCCCATTGATAGCCATTCCTCATTATGTGAGGTATGTCTTAGAGTTCTCCCCTTTTTTATCGATTTTAAATGATCTTTATCATTAATATTTTCTTCACATTTATTCTTGTGATCAACAGTTACCCAATGAAGAAAATCCTGAATTTCTCTACACATCGTAGCTATAGTATAACTCTCGTTCAAATATGTGATAACAAAGCATCTTCCATCCTTATCTGATATCACATCACCGATTTTTATAACCATCTTATTTCTCCTAAAAGATTAAACTTCAAAAATTTCTGCAACACCGTAATCGATAACGACCACAAGGAGTTTTTCTGGCATACTCTTCATTTTTTTAGACGCTTGACTGTCAAAAATATCAAGGAATGTATTAACATATTCTCTTCCAGCTAATCCACGGGCGTAAGGAACTTGACCATTATCTCTAATTTCTTGCCAATTAAAATTTGGCATAAGGTCTGTGGCAATGATATTGCCATTTGGGTCATCAACATTAGCAATCAATATAACCACATTTTTAACAGAGTCACCCCGTTCGGTTACTCTCTTTTTAAAATGTTGAACTCTCTCTGCATTCTCCTCAAAAATTTTTTTGCAATTTATTTTATCAATACAATTTGCAAAAGCTACAGCATCTGGGTCTACCAATAATTTTTTTCCATCAACATCCACAACATAAGGAATATTTTTGTCTTCTATTGCTTTTTTCATCATATAGACTCCAGAATTTTAAGTGTTGTTTTAACATCTTTATCATCATCACCAAAAGATGCTTCGACCTCCTCACCCTTTAACAATTTTTCGGTGTCAAAATGATAACCTTTAGAAATTAAACTCTTTAAGATAATCATTAATTAGATCATCAACTATTTCTCTCACGGTCAATATTTGAATTTTCATTTTTTACTTTCAACTTTAAATTTTTATATAATTGTCTTCAATGTCTTTTTTAGAGACAGAGATTGTTCTTGTTATGATTAAACCACCTGTACATTTTCCTTCTGATATCCATTCTTTATCATCATAAATAGATATTAGTATTCTACCCTTTTTCACAGATTTTAATTGATTAAAACTGTTAATACTCTCAGCCCCCTTACTCTTAGAGGATAAAACGACCCAGTTTGTGAAATTATTAATCACATACGCTCTTGTTAATAAAATATCTGTATCATTTTCACAAAAAGTGATTGTGTAAAGATTATCATCTTTATCCCTCAAAATATCACCAATTATAAACATAGAAACTTCCTTTTTCTCAGGTTTTCTCTTATCGAGAGAAAATTCAAAACCGTTATTTAATAAAAAAGTATAAACATCAACAATATTACCAGATATAGAAACCAGTTCATAAACTTCTTCATCTTTAGAATTAAAAGCTTTTCTGGCGGAAAATGTAGGTATTTTCTCAGACATTTTTGTGCATAAAAACTGAAGAAAACGTGTTGAAATAACTCCTTTATAATCGCCTAAAAATGTCAATATATAATTTTCTACTTGATTGTTTGTCAAAGAAAACTTCATGATTCTATCTCACCAAACTATTTAAAGGGTTAATATAAAGCTTAAAAACATTCTTCCATACATTCATGGATGGGTCTATCATCAGGAAAGGTATTAACCACATTATCTAAAAATGATAAACCCCATACTGTTAATAGGCAAGCTATACCTATGGGAATAAGAGGTTTAAATATTTCCCAATATAGCCACCGGTCATCCTTTTGTAAATAATTTGATTCTGCTGAATCAAACATCTCTTTGTCTGTCAATTTCCTAATACAATCTGGATCAGGATCCTTTTTAAACTGTACATATCTGATAGTATTATGTTTTAAGGCCGATGCTTTTAACAATCTATGATAACCATCCATAATATTACCCCGATCATTTAAGATAATTGGTTTGGACGTATCAGCATGTAATAATTTTTCAGCATGTTCTTCCATATCTTTAATAGATGGTGCTTTTTTAAACCATGGACTCTTTTGTCCAACTTTTTCTAATAATTCATTTACATCCATTTTTTTTATGACAAAGCCCTTAGATAATTTCCACAATCGTTCAACACTCCATATAAGTTCGTTTTTACCCTTTTTAATAGAGAATGTGTGATAATATCTCGATTTAGGAGTCATATTAAACCCCCAAAGTTTTTTTGGTTATTTTCTTCGACATTAGAGCAGTCATTAGAACATTCATAAAAACAATGTTTAGGATAACTCCCCCACACTTTTCCTAGATTATAAGCAAAAAAGCTAGAAAATACAGTAATAATAAGCATAGCAAGAATAATTATCAATAGAAAAGAGTTGATATCTGGTTGAGACGAAGCTTTTACATCTTGATAGCCTATTTTAGGTCTCATCTCTTCTTCAGAATACATTACCATCTCCTTTTAAAAAACTAAAAAGTTTTCTTATATCTGTCCGGACATTCATCAATGTTTTTCCAAGCATATTTTTTCCATTACCCTTACTGCCAATCCCCCAATAATAATCATAAGGAGAATTCTCTATTATCTGTGCATCCTCTGTAGAAAGAAGTATTTCCATCAAATCTTTATTATATTTGAATTTATGGGTGACCCCCACGTACATTACTTCATTTTTAATATCTTCCCAATCAGTTCTAATTGGATATGCTCTAGAATTCCCGAGCTTCTTGGCAATAGAAGGTGAAGGCGATCTTATTATGGTCTGTTCATATTCTAAACCTGCAAACTTCATTGATTGAAAATAATGTTCAACCGTTGAATAAGTAAACATACCAATTATAAAATCTTTTCTATAAAAGTTTGAGAAGCAACCATAATCACCTCTTTCACCATAAAATTTAATTTCTTTTATCATGTTTTTTCCTTAGAAATTTATATTTAAAAAATTTTTGTATAAAAGCTATTTACAGGAAAGACCTAAAAGACAAGATTGGTCAAAAATAGATGGTGGTCTTTATCATTTTTACCCCCCTTTCCTGTAAAACAACATTAAGATAAAAATAATTAAAAAATGTGAGGAAAATATGTGTAACACAAAATTCACTTTAGATAAGACAAAAAAGAAAATCGGGAACAATATGCAAACATCTAAAAAGGACAAATTAAAAGACAGAGTAAAAGTCGAAAAAATGTTTTTAAATTATCTTCATAACACCCTACAAGTATCTAAAGATACCATAGAAAAAATGGTAGAAGATGCTATTGATAAAAAAGTAGATAAATTATTTCGACAGAAAGAAGACATAATATTAAAATTTATTGATTCTAGATTACGCTGTGGTGGTATTTCAAGCACAATAATAAATTGTATAAAAGGTGAATTAAAAAAAATATTAGCTGATAATCTAAAAATTGACATTTCCCTCAATTATAATGGAGAAAAACAATGATGAGATTCAAAAAATTAAATAAACCAGCAACCATAAAATTCATGGAACCTACAATAAGATATGTATACTATTACAAAAATAAAGTAGAAGCTGATAAATGTGAAGATAAATGTCCTCTATGTGAAGCCGGTGTTCCCCGCAAAATCTTAAAAATAGTAGATATAAAATAGAAAGGTGTTTTTATGAATTGTTTTGATTGTAATAGAGAAACCGACAATTTAATAAAAATAGAACAGCCAGGGTTAGAAAAAGAAACATTTCTTTGTTTAAAATGTAGTAAAAAACGAGATGAAGAAGTGATGAAAGAGTGTTTTCCAACCCCATTAAAAGTTGAATTTGATGTCTCAAAATTAATGTCAATGAAAGAAGATATCCCCCAACCCCCTACAAAAAATAGAAAAGGTGATCCTCTTTCTTTTCATTGTTATAAAATTCCTCAAAACCCCGACCGCTTGCGGCGGGGATAAATTAAAATAATTAATGTTTGACATATAATACCTTTTCATCTATAATAAATTTGTGGTTAGCCTTCCACATTAATAAAAATGGGTTCTTTAAATATTAAAGAACAAAAAGTAACCAGAATGCTTCGGCTAACTGGATAAAGGGTGTTGTGGTTCACCCTTTAAGAATAAGGGTGTTTTAAACACCAAACTTCTTAAGAAGCTTTAGGGCTTGCCCTGAAGTATGTCACTTTCTACTTCTTAATGCCCGTGCTATGTCTGATAAACTTAAACATTTTTGTTTTTTTCTGTATTTGCTTTTAACTGGAAATTTATTCTGGATATATACAAATCTGTAAATATTATTCATTGTCGTCTCCTTCAAAAGCTGTTCATTTAATAAAACGTTGTTTGATCATTTTTTAATTGTATATCAAGATAGGTCAAAAAAGAAGTGCTTAATTTTGTTAATAAAATCAAATAGATGCAAATATGATGTTTTTAGATATGTCTTATATATCGTAAATATGGGGATTTGAGGGGGTTAATCTAAACGTACTATCCACAATTTTTTATTTGATGCTTGTGCTTTAGTCATTGTATCTTGTGTTCCACGAGACCGTCCATTCCAAAAAGCTATTATAAAATCAGAATTTTTAACAATATCATTATTTCTCAAAAAACCTGCAATATTACCATATTTATCCCAATTTGCTTTATATATCATTTTTGGAATATTATATTTATCTGCAAACTTTTCAGCCAGGGTGTCTGCTCCTCTAGCACCGCCAGATATAACACACTCTATAGCCTCTAAACTTATCTGATTAAAAATTTCCTTCTCTAAAAGGTTGTAGTTGTCAAATGTTCTACTCCCTACAATTCCTAATTTCAAGTTTAACTCCTTTTAATAAAAAGTCGTTCTATCTTTTCTTGAACTTTATCACCTTTATTTTTATTACCCAAAGTTATTTTTACCGGTATTTCTAAAATAGCCTCAAAATCAGCCGGAGCAGTATATTCTGAGACAAATATCTTATGACCCAATTCATTCATTTTTCTCACCCAATTCCAAAAATAAATATGATCAAACTTTAACCAACTAAAATCTTTTACCCCAGAATAAGGAGGATCACAGTAAATAATACTATTTTCTGGTATTTTTAGCTCAAAATAATTCCCATAAAAAAATTGAACGTCTTTAAGAAGTTGAGCTTGTTTAATCAATGCTTCAGCTATGATTGTAGCAGGATTATTTTTGGTTATATAACCATTCCACCAACCTCCAGAAAATGAACAGGCATGACCAATAAAACCAGCATATTCGGGGGGATAAATGTCTATATTTTCTTTGACACAATAATATTCTTCTTTGCTAATATCAGAGAAGGGAACCCACCCATTTTGCAGGGATTTCCACATCTCTATAAGATAGTAATTATTATCATTGGCAATCCTATTCATCCCACCCACTTTATCTATGACATTACAACCCCCAGCAAATGGTTCAATATACCACTTTTTATATGATTCTGGAACATCTAAGATTGATTTTAATAACTGGCTGGCTATTTTGGTCTTGCTTCCTAAATATCGCATGATCATCCACAAAATTTTAGATTGAAGATACTATTTTAATCAAAGAAAAAAAGGTGATGGGATATATTGTTTGGTCAAAAGATACTGACGGGATAAAATCGCGGTCAATTTCTATCCTTTCGTCTTTTAGATTGAGATACAAATGAGATTTCCAACCAGGTTCTATTTTTTCTGTGAATTCGGCATGTTTTAATAGAGGGTCTTCTAAGAGTTTCACCTTTTTTTCAAATTCTTCTTGTGGGAAAATTATTCTCTGACCTAAGAAAGTATGAATGACATTACCCCAGATATTTTTTAATATAAACATCCTTTGAGCTTTAGACTCAAAAACACCATTTAGACACAGTAAGGTCTCTACTGCTATAGAATCAATCTCTTTTTCTATTGATAGAATTTCTGGCATAACTATTTTCTCCTGTTATTTTTCTTCCTAGAAGCTTTTTTACAGGATTTTTTGTCAAGACATTCAAAAGGCAGTTTGTGATGAATATAACCCTCAATATTTAAAACTGTTTCAGGATATTTTCTACCACAATGAACACAAACTTCGTTGAGAAAATAACCTCGTTTATGCTCATTTATGTTGTGCTCGGTAATCATCCCCCAACCTTTCTCCAAGACTTACTTGTGTCAATCTTTTTTGTATATGCTTTTTTTGTAGACATCTTTTTAGATATGGGTTTTTTATCTTGTCCACCAAAAAACATGAGATTTTTACCGGAAAAACGACCCTCGCTTATAATGGGTGTTTGCTGATAATTATGTTGTTTCATTAATTCTGCAATATATTTCATAACAATCTCATATTCAGCTTTGTATCCTAAAGCCTTTAAAGCAAAGTTCAAATAATAAGTAAATGCCCCATGCCAACCTTGATCTATCCAATCATCAGCTGAAGTCTGGTCGTCCATACAGCCAGCAAGATGTATCCCAGAAACTTTTTCTCTATCTTTTAAAGAAGGTCTCAAAATACTTCTGTGATTCTCTTTTTCATTAGGAATCAAAGCTGTGGGTGGTGTTAAATAACGAGATTTACATGGATTGTCAATAGGTGAGCGATTCGCAGTACCACTATGACAGCAATCAAATATGGTCACAACCTGTACCGTTTTAGGTATATCGCTCAAAAGGTTAAAAGTCAAATCGTCTGTGAAAGGGTTATTCCAATCCATATCATAAGGACAAATTATTTCGGTGTAACCATCAATTTCATCTCCTTTAAGGTCTACTATTTTGGAGCCATGACCCGAAAAGTGAAAGCAGAATATATCATAATCTTTAGCCTTTTTCTTTAACTCATTTATATTATTTATAATTCCCTGTTGACTTGCAGCACCATCAAGTAAAACTCTCATATTTTCTTGTTTAAATCCAAAATGTTTTTGAGCTATAGAAGCCATTGTAAAAACATCATCATGACAGCCCCTAAGAGAGCCAATATTTGGATTTTTATAATTATTAATACCAGCGGTTATAAGAAACTTCTCCATATTTTTACTTCCTTATCCTAAATTTTTTTAAAAGGGCTTTCCTGTAAAAGGATTTCACAGATTTTATTTTGATCAAAAATTACTTTTACAAGTAAAACACTAAAGGATGTATTATGCTTAAAAATATAAAAGTTCTTTCGCTCTCTATAGAAAATATAAGATGCTTTGAGAATACAAAAATGCTCTTCTCTGATAAACAGCCTTCTGTAATAATAGGAGCCAATGCGTCGGGAAAAACGACTATTTTACAATTAATAGCCCTCGGTTTACGGGGGATTAATGATGTACCTTCTTATTATGGGTGGCAATATGTAAACAGATATAAGGAAAAAAATGGAAAATTTGGTCTGGAAATTCTCGAAGATGATAAGATACACAGAGTATGTTTTCAAATAGACTCTGAGGATATAATTGAGGTTATTGAAGGCAAAGATTTTATAGAAAGTTTAGAAAAAGAAAACTTATTGATCAATGCCTATGGGGTTAATCGAACAATACCCACAAGGTATGCAGAATATCTCAATAATTTTGATTCTATTGGTTCACTTTTCGATCATAATGATTGTCTACATATGAAAGATTATTCGTCCGAACAAAAATTGAGTCGAGAAAAATCGTTTAAGATCATAAAGAGAGTTATAAATAAAATATTTTCACAGATTGACCCATATCTAGGTATTGTATTTGAAACCTGTTTGATAAACAGTCTATTATTTAAACATAAAAATGGGGTAGAATTACCCGCCGAGAGCATACCTGAAAGTTTTAAGGGGATACTTTCTTGGTTATTCGATACTCTCATCAGAATGCTAGAAAAAAGTGAAAATATAGAGACAAAGAATGTCAATGGAATAATCCTCATAGATGAGGTAGATATACACCTGTCTTTAACTGCACAGAGAAAAATACTTCCCATTCTCACAAAAGTATTTCCAAATATTCAGTTTATAGTATCAAGTAACAGTCCCTTCGTAGCTCAATCTATAAACGAAAATATTATAAAAGTTATGACCAAAAATGGCTTATCTGAAACGAGTAAATTAGAAGAATGTGAGGGAATTAGCTATCATGCTCTAATAAGAGAAATATTTGACATATCTGATTATAATATCGATATTGAAAAGAAACTTGATAAGATTGATATAATTCTTCACAATGCTTTGCTAAAAGAACCTTATGATGAAAAAAAGTTGAGGGGGATGATACTCTCCCTTGCTAAAAAAGGTTGTGAAGTCGAAGGATTACTCCGTAGAAAATTGATGAGTTTAAAACATCAAGGTATTGAGATAAAATTATAAAATACATGAAGATTTAAAAATTAATCTGGAGAAAAATATGATTGTTAATGTCATTATAGCCATGATTTTAGGATTTTTGGGTGGATTTTTTTTAAATGGTCTTATCAAAGATGTCAAATGGATGGAGGGTGCATACTCTAACAAGCTCATAAAATGTGATAAGAAAAATTTTCAAGTTATTGAGATTCCTGATATAGAAGAACAATGCTGGGAAGAAAAAAAGTTCTTAAAATTTTTGCCTTCTCTGGAAATTGTATCTTGTGAAAACCAGATCAAAGAAGGGAAATATTACCAGACAACCTGTTTAAAATTAAAAAGGTTATTTGTGACGACAATTATAAAAACCAAAGAACAGTTAAAAAAACCTGCAATCTTCTCTGCATACCTAGATTTGTATAATAAATGGATTACTCATATTAAGGAAAATGTCCCTGATTCTGAGATAGAGATAAATATCAAACTTGATCTATAGGAGAAAAATATAATGATACAATTATTAAAGGCTTATAATTCTAAATATAAGAGTGATAGCATTGAATATATCATGAATAAGAATACTTTGAGAAACATCAACATTCAAATAAAATTATCAATGTTGAATTATACGATTACCAATAGATGTTACTCTTCAATTTTTTCTGATATGGATACTGAATTTTTAAATTGGTGTATATTTGAAGGGGTATTTGAATTCTATAATTCTGAAAATTGTGAAAACCTAACAAAAATGCTCATACTTAATCTAAGAAATCGGGCAAAAAACTCATTTTTCCACAAATTTTATGTTAAAGACTTCAAAGATAGCATGTATAAAACGACCGTGAGATATAAAGATGAATATAACAAAGATTGTTATATCTCGGTATTTCTGTCTTGCTATCTTTTTCTCTTACCTATTTTTAAGAAAATTGAAGAATATTCAGGCAATGTCGCAGAAGAAAACTCAGAGAAAGTGTTTTGTTTTTCTAAGATAAAAAAGTATTTTGAAAAAGCTTTAAATCCCATACCAGAATTGATTACTAATATGGCTGAAATCAATCCTAAATCTAGCGTGGTTCTTCACGATGTAAAAGCAGACCTCTTAAATATTATGAAAGATAATAATCTTGGTCCGTATCTTCTTGAAGATTACCTGATAAAAATGGTTAATTTTTTCGAGGCAGATTACTATTTTTAAAACATTTTAAGGAACAAGCTATGAAAGAGTTCTCATTTGATAAGACTGTCCTAGATTATAGGAAGACAACTCAACAGAATGAAATAACATACCACTATACAAATTTCTTTTTAGAATAATAGATTTAGATTAAGGAAAAAACATGGAAAATGAAAAAAACTTTAATATCATAAGACAGGTAGAGATTTATCAAGAGAGCTCTTCTTCTCATAACAGTCTGATAGATTTTAACCAAATATCTTATATAACGTCAACAAAAGTGCTGGATCGAGCGGAAGAAGATTTTGTTTCAATAATTTTCAATTCTGGATATAGTATTGTTGCTGAAGGAAGTTTAGATCATTTCTCCTCTATGCTTATAACACGAGAAAATCGGGCTGTATTTTATCCCGGAAGATCTAGAAATATTGTAGAGATAATTTCTTTGTGTAATAAGGCGGGGGTACCCGTTCGTTATGAATTTTCTCAGTCTGAGGGTGATCACTTTCATTTCGGATATTTTGCTGAGTATAAAAAATTACTTGAAGGTCAATGGCTTCTCTATCAATCTGGAAAATTAAGGGCTATAACACAGGCTGAATACGAAGACTGCAAAGATTCTTATAGCATCAACAGAAAAAATATTAGACGAATAATATCAAAAATATAAGGAAATAAGAGATGTTTATTTTAAATGATACTCTAACACAAAGAGCTCCTATAAAGATATGGTTAAAAGATATTTCTGAAATTGAAGAAAAATGTTTAAACCAAGCAAGAAATATCTCTAACCTTCCTTTTCTTTATAAATGGCTCAATCTTCTTCCAGATTGTCATGAAGGCTACGGGATGCCAATAGGTGGAGTCTTAGCCACAAAAGATGTGATAATCCCCTATGCTGTAGGGAGTGACATTGGTTGTGGTATGATCTTCCAAGGAACAAATATACCAGCTCCTTTATTGAGAGAAACAATCGTACATGAGGGTAGTTTATTAAAAGAGATCATTCGATGTGTTTTTCAGAATGTTCCGACGGGGTTCAGTTCACATAAAGAACCACAGGTTTCACCAACTTTGGACAAATATTATGAGAAGTTCCTGTGTGATCCTAATTCATCTGTTTGGAAATTGTCTCAGAATGATGATGAGCTGTGTGAATTGATAGATGAGATCGAGAATGCTTACTATCAGATTGGAACATTGGGGTCGGGAAATCACTTTACGGAAGTTCAGTGTGATGAAGAAGATAATTCTGCCATAATGATTCATACTGGAAGCAGAAATTTAGGCTACAAGATCTGTGACTTTTTTAATAAAAAGGCTATTGAATTAAACTCTAAATGGTACTCTAATGTACCTAGAGATTATGAATTGGCCTTTTTGCCCACGGATGATATATGGGGAAAGGCTTACATTGAATTTATGCAATTAGCCTTAGAATTTGCTCAAGAAAATAGGGTAGCCATTTTAAATCGAGTGAAATCTATCTTTTTAAACTTGGTAAAAAAACACACGAATTTTACAGGGATTGAGCTCCAGGAAGAGATAAATGCCCATCACAATTTTGCAGCCCTAGAAAACCATTTTGGACAAAATGTGTGGGTCCATCGTAAGGGTGCAATAAGAGCAAGAATAGATGAATTGGGGATCATCCCTGGGGCAATGGGAAGTTTTTCATATATTGTAAAAGGACAAGGTAATTCAGAATCTTTTATGTCATGTTCTCATGGTGCAGGTAGAAAAATGGGGAGAAAGGCAGCCTGTAGAAAGTTTACAACAGAAGAGACCTTAAACGACCTAAAAACTTTGGGTGTTGAGCTAGGTAAAAGTAGGATGGAAGATGTAGCGGAAGAGACAAGATTTGCTTATAAAAATATTAATGATGTAATTCAAAATGAACTCGATTTGATTGTAGCTATCAAAAAGTTAAAAACAATGGGGGTAATCAAAGGGTGATGAAGTTACAAGAAAAATGTGAATGTTCTTGTTTATTCTGCAAGGCAGCATGTATTAAAGTCCCAGGATGGTTTTTGCCCAATGAGATTGAAAAAGTAGCAAATTATTTAGAGATGTCTTCACAAGAATTTTTCGATAAATATCTAGGTGTGTCTTGGTATACAAAGAGATATTTTAACATTTTTGTCTTAGCACCCTTGATGGAAGATATGACTGAAAAAGAATATCCTTTAATCCCAGAAGGAAAATGTGTTTTCTTTAAAGATGATCGCTGCCTAATACATGAGGTTAAACCCTATGAATGTGCAATTACACATCATAATGATGATTACAAACTTCTCTCAGATAGGCATTGTGCTGTCGCTTTAGAGTGGGATAAACCAGAATATCAAAAGATGATAGAAACATTTTTAGGTAGAAAACCTGTTGCAAAAGAATTCGATTTATTTTCTGTTCTCAAAACACCACCATTCAATTTTTCTCGTTTTTCTAAGGGAAAAGCAGATATTTCCATTGAAGAATTAAGACTTAAATTAAGCTTGAAAGTCTAATAATCTCAAGAAATATTGAAACATCGTTTTATTCACACCAAAAATTAATATTGAAAAATAATTGATGATAATATGTAGGGAGTTATCTGCGATTATCATCAGCCATATCCACATAAAGGGTTGTTTGGCATCAGGACCTTGTGTAATATACCCCCAATATTCATTGAATCTCCATTCTTTTAATTTTAAGATAAATCTAACCAATCTAAATCGATCTATCATAAGGTGTGTTAAAAATATGAACAAGACTGCTAAAGGACTTCCTATGAGAAAAAATGATATAGAATAGGTTAAACTGTGGATAAAAGCCCAAAGCCAGGAATTTGTCTTCTTATTGGCCATATTGTCTGATTGTATTAAATAATCTCCCAATAAATGAAGAATTAATTGAAGATATCCATAATAAGCCGTTACTGCAATGGTAAAAGATAGATTAGAACTCATATCAAACTCCGATCTGGTTGACTATAAAAATTTAATTTTCCTTGACAATAAGTTGACAATAATATTAGAACTCCTTCTATAATTTATAGCAATTGGTTTATAGTGCTTTCATTTAAGAAATATTAGCTTAAATTATAGGTCAAGGCTCTTATAAAAATTAAAAAATAACACTTCTTTTATTTTGAGACAAATGTTACTGTAAATAATCAAACCCTTAAGAATATAAACCTTAAACGAGGAAAATAAGATGTTGAATCGACACAGACAAATAACTTCAAGTAAATCCACAAAATTAGAAAAGATAAGTAGGTCACAACAAGAACTTCAAGCAAAATTTAAAAAAGCTGGAAAAACAAGTCCGTTCGTAGATAAAGTTATAGAAGAGTTGGATGATGCTTACTATAAAACGACCATGATAGAAAGGGTATTTGGGAGTGCTCTAGACTTTGCATCACAATTATTTATGGATAACACAGATTATATCATTTATGAAAGCCCTAAAAGCCGTGGAACAACCCCAATTGTATTAAACATGAAGGGAAAGGGATTTCCAAACTATGAAGAAGTCATAGCTAAAGCAGCTAAAAAGATAGGGGTTGAGAAGTCTCAAGTCTCAAGTTATGTGACTGTAGAATTTTTAGATCAGCTTATCAATGAAGAGATAAGTTTTTATAGAGAGAATTATGATTTTGGTTATTTTCCTAAAACTCTGGGGAAGGTTGAATATGCTATCGTTGGCAGGAGCGGGGGGTATCACGGTTTTTATCTGATGGATATAGAAGATATTTTCGAGATGAATGAAGATATTGTCAAGGAATCTATTACTAAGTTCGAAAAGAGCAAAGATTTTACAAAAGCTTGTGATGGATTAGATATAACAGCGGAAGAAGCTCCAGATAATGCTGTAGATTTTTTACAGGACATCTATGATTTTATGGAAAAAACTGTAAAAGCTACAGATATGTTTAGCATTGACCCCCTAATAAAAAAAGCATTTGACCGCTTTGAAAAAGAACTCAAAGACACCGCTAAAGAATGGGAAAAACCAGATCGTTGGGTTGAACTCATTGAGATGAATAATTATTATAATGAAGAAGTTGAAGAGATCGATCCTGGCGAAGACGGTGGGTATATCGATGAAGATGACGAAGAATATTCAGACGAAGACCCCGAAAATTATTAGCCCTCAACAAGTTTTTCTCCTCTAAATCCTGCAAGAGCATCACTCTTATTAACTATCCAAACTGGGACAGTTATATCATAGGTTTTTCCAATAACAGGCTTAAAATTAGGATTAACCACAAGATCCTTTTTTATCCAAGCTAACTGATTTACATTCTTATTATTATTGGGATGTCTCGGAGGTATTATAAAAAGGAAAGAATTATTTTTCTCCTTAGAGTAAATAACACCCCTAAGAACAACCTTCTTGGCTTCTTGAACCCAATCAGATGATTTATTGCCAGTCAATGTTGATTTAGATTTATCCTCAAGTTTTCCCCCCTTTTTAACCTTATCATCAAAAGGGTTGACTGCGGGGTTGATTGTTGATTTGCGATAAAAACTGGATGTTTTAGGCGTATTTTTCTTTATAGCTGTATCTTCTTTTTTAGGGATATCCTCAATTTTTGGTTGTTCTTCCTCCCCCATATCTTTATCAAGCCTACTCATAATATCCATGGTTTCCTTTAATAGGCCAGCGACATAATACATATTTTTTGTCACTGTTACAGGAACTTTTTCTTTATAAAACCGGGTTGTTCTGTCTTTAAATTGATGATATAGATCAAAAATATCAAGAGCTTCTTTACACACTTCTATTTTTTCCATTAACTTTCCCCTAAATTGATAAATATTATTTTAAACCTTTCTAAAAATACTCAAAACTCTAAATCGATGGTTCGTTGACCTTATTATTCCAATATTTCCAGCGGTTTCTATGTCTTTTAATTCATCCTCAAAAGATAAATCAGTCACTCCGACAGTCCCCACATAAGACACTTCATCTTTTCTATACATGGGAAGAACTTGATCTAGCCAGCATATAAACCCACCTTTTTTGACTATTTTAGCACATTCTTTTAAGACTTTAACCCTGTTTACCATCGGTGACCCATAATGTAATGAATCTTCATCGCTGTACGGTGGATCTGCCAGAATAAGATCAAACTTCTTTTCTGTAAAATATTCAGAAAGTTTATGAGCATCCCCCTTAACATCACAATCAATTTTTATATCAAAAGTTGTTTCAGATGGCCACAAGCCCTTTTCTATCTTACCTGAAAAAAGATGTAAAACATCCTTCATATCCGGAAATAAAGATTTAACTCTTCTGAGATAAGATGGTGGATACTCCCCATAATATCCCATTTTATTCTTGTAATTGTTCCCTATCATCCAAATACCGTAAAGCCAACTGTTAGAACAGACAACCGGGGGATACATCGGGAATTCAGCAGAATAACTCTTTGCACGATCATTCATCTCCAAACCCTTTGTAGCAATGAGTTTTTCAACATATTCTTTTATAGGCAAAGGAGTTATATCTACAGCAGAGAGGATCATCGTCTCTCTCTTAGGTAAATCATTGCATCGGCTAAGAAAATAGATACATTCAGGTGTATGACATTCCTTTCCAACCCCATCAATACACCCATTACAAACATAGACATTATTCAGTATATTTATACCCTCGGGGGGTTCAACGGGTTTAATAGCCTCATCAAATTCAAGACTTCTATCTATTTCATTGTGATATCTTTTAATGTCATCATCTAACTCTTTTTGCATCTTCTTACTTCTTTTAGAAGGATGCATATTCAAAATCTTTTCAATACGTTTTTCACGTTTTATAACAGCTTCTTCTGCCAGCTCACTCGTTGTTAACGGCATTGTTTTATTCTCCAAAAAACTTTGATAATTTTTTCTTTGCATTATCGGCTTTTTTCTTTTGCTCTGGCGCACTTGTGGTATAACCAGAAGAGTCAACTTCTCTTGATTCAAACTCATATTCGATCTTAGCATCGATATATTCGAGAAGAGTAGAAAAAACGTCCTTCCAGAAAGAAGATTCTGATGTGCTGGGTAACATGGCTTTTATAATTGGTATTTTTATCTTTTCTTTAACTTTTTTCTTTTTTATATGCTCTTTCGCCCTATTGGTCAATTCCTGTGGAGTCATCTTATTAATCCTTCCATTTATTGTTTAATTTTAAAAAGGTCATAATCAAGTTTGTATACTCTTTTGAAATCTCATCGTTTGGCAAGTTTGGGGTTATATGAACAAAGCAAGCATTCAAAAAAATATAAGGTGTTTTGTTTATAAATTCTTTAGCTTCTTCTAAACCCTTAAATACTTTTCCTCTCCCACCATATTCATTTTCTAATGGGCAGTTAGACCAAAATGGTATACCTGTGGCTATTCCCACATAAACACCTTGGATAAGATCACATATAACGAAAAATTGTTGATCTTCTAATTTTTTATCATATGAACAAAAAACTCTCATGAAGTTTTTTTCTTTTGTATCGATCTTGACATACCGATAAATATTTTGTTTGATAAATTCGGTAATGTTTGAATTTATCTGTATAAGGACATTGTATGATATTTTATTATCGGGAAGGTCTGTTATCACAGGCAATAAAAAAATCTCGTCTGCCTCAACGATATCCCTATCAGAATCGAGAAATTTTAAGGCATCTTCTCTAGATGGAAAAACCTCAAATTGATCATTTCTTTCCTCATTGGTATAGATGAATTTTTGATCGGTACACATCCATTGGCCGGAGATGTATGATTTTACATAAACTCCGTGTGTTTTAGAATAAATTACAAAAGACATCATAATTCCTTTCAATCTGAAGAGTCGTGGGATTCTATATATCCACAAAGTTACACCTATCTTATTGATTCTCGTCAATATCTTTTAAGACGATCTTGACATATTTGCCTAAAAAATCAGACATCAATTTGGTAGATATTTCCAAAAGCAATCCTTTAAGACCGTGAGGATATTTTGACTCTATTTTTTGTTCGAGTATTTCTTGTAGCAATTTTGTGAAACGACCGTCTTTTAACATCGTCTCAAAATGTTTTCTGGTCGTTGATTCTACGATAGAATCAGCTTCTCTCCTAATTGATTCTCTGGACAGACCCAATTCATTGATCAAAATCTGTCTTACTGTATTTGTTGTTTGTAAAAAGGCTGTTTCACGGTCTGTGGTTGCTTTAACTGCCTCTTTAGACAGGCCAAACTCTTCCAAGAGCACCTGTCTAATCAAATCCTTTGTTGTTTCTCTCTCCATATTTTTGTTGTTCTCCCCATAATTTTTCTATGTTTAAGTAGACTTTTCCTCTATCTATCTTCACCTATTACCGAATAAGTTGTGTAGAGTAACTGTTTTATGACTGTCTTTGGCCTTTTTTCAAGACACGAGTTACACACATACTTCTCCTCATTAAGCTTGGTCTCTGTTATCTCTGAAGATTCAGTAAATTTTAGAGCAAGCTCAGAATAATTAATTATGGTTTTACACACACAACATTCTTTACATTTTTTTTCACATGTACACATTTTCTATCCTTTCAGTTTAATTTTAGAAAAGTTTTCGAGCCATAACTTCCATAACTGTAATTATTGGAAAAGTAATATCAGCCTTATTACAACCCGTTTCTATGTTACAAGAAGTATAATAATCATTTTTTATCTTGAGCTTATTCACGTCACCTTTTATAAAAAAGATGACCCTATCTTGTTCAAATTTAGCTTCAACCTTAGATTTTGGGTCTAATCTTAAAATCCCACCCATACCCTTCAAAAGATTGTAAGCTTTTTTATTTTTTAACATTATTCCCCCCTATATTTTCAAGAATTTTTAAAGGTTTGTAGAATACAGGCTTCCAAGACTTTCATGGTATCTATCTCAATTATCACCTCACATCTTAGAATAAACTTCCAATTTGTCCAAGAATTCTTGAAAATATTTTTTACTACGATCATTTTTGATCTCTCTTCTAAGTTGAGCCTTGAACGACTCTAAGTATATCTCTAGATTTTTTGGATCGGTGTGTCCAGATTGAGCGGAAAATCTAAGATAAATCATTGCCGTATTTAGAATATTCCATTCTACTCTTTCCTCAATACTTTTTAAACTATCTGCACCAAATCCATACATTTTCTGAATATCCCAACCCGAATCTTCTTCGTTTCTATTCCCAGGGAATCGGAACATTTTTGATAATTCATTTAATGTCCCAATCCTTGCTTGGTTATACAAACCCATTCTTTCCTTAAGATCAACATGATTTGGGGTAAATCTGTGGCTATAATTAGCATATACTTCAGGTACTGGAATATTATATTCTGTCATCTTTAATAGAAGCAAGGGCAGATCAAAATGGTAACCGTTAAAAGTTATTAGAAGAGGGTTACTATTTTCTTTTATTATTTCTGCTATATAATTTATAAGGTCTTTTTCACCCTCAATATTTAACCCAACTGTTTTTGATTTAAACGTCATCCTGAATTTATTATCAATTATCAAGATACCTGCGCTAATAACCTGATGATAAGGCAATGGTGGAAAAGCCTCTTCTAAATTATAGTTTTGTTGTCCTAAAAATTGTATCCTGTCAAACTCTTTAACTTGATTAAAAAGTTGTTCATTTTCAGGTGTCCCCTCCGGGAAAGGCATTGAATACAATTTCAACAATAACCCCATTCTGGCTAAATAAGACTCATTTAAAATCGTGCCTAAATCTAATATTATATAACTCATAATTTACTCCTATTTTATTTTATTTTCTTATTTTACAGGAATGACCTTTTACAAAAGGCTTTCACGAAATATCCACATTTGAAGTATATCAGAATAAGACAGATAAAAGAAGTGCTAATTTTATTTTATTTTAAAAGATTATAGGACAACATAAACGTTGAATAGGGCTAATCTTATAAGGAAGTGTATTAAGCAGCAGGTATATATTTATCAACTAATACAATAATTTGGTCAAGTTGATCTTTGGTAGGTAACATATGAACATCAAATTCTAATCTTTCGTTTGTAGGATTTCTAATACCATTGTTAGGGCCATCTTCTTCAAATTCTTCTGGAATGTCCTCCACAATGGGAAGCTCATCATCAGAAACAACATCATTTTCATCGACTTCCACGACGGGGATGACAACGGTGGGGAGATCTTTTATCTTCTCTTTTTCATCCTCTACAGGTTCTTCTGATACAATTATCTCATCTTCAGGATCAATCTCCTCAATAACGCCCTCATCAATAACTTTATCTAGTTGGTCTTCAATAATCTTGTCATCTACAGGAATGTTATCGACAGGTTTATCTTCTGTATCAATAACAACTTTTGGAACTTCAACTTCAATAGGTTTCTGTTCTATCTCATCTAAAGCTATTTCTTCAGGTGTTGGATTTCCATAAGGATCCTGTTTCACTTCCTGTACTCCTTGTGATATTGAAGGGATGTATTTATCAATAACTTTTAATATTGCGCTCAGCTGTTCCGGTTCAGGTAACATCTCAAGTCTTTCTCTCTTTTCATCAATACCACTCCCCCCAGAACCACCAGCTATAGAAGGAACTCTAATATATCTGCTATTAGGTAATTCTTTTCCACTTGTAGCCTGTTTACTTTCGGTACCTAAACGCTCTGTCCAAACCTTAGCCTCATCTTTTTCTTGATCTCTTATCTGTTTAAACCTTTCTTGATAAGGGTCAAGCTGTGATACATTCTTAAACTCTTTTATATTATTAACGTTGATGGTAATTACATTTAATTCAGCATCATCATCAAAATCTGATAATATTTTTCTATTTGTGTGTTCTTTTGAGATAATTCTAGCATATTTACAAATATCAGCAGTATCCTCACATAAAAGAATATGGACAGATACTGGTTTATCCTGTTTTAGCCGGTATGCTCTATGAATTGATTGATGCAATGAGCCAGGAGTCCAAGGTAAATCGGCTCTTATTATGATATTTGCTACTTGTAAATTAGCACCCTCTTCCAAAGAACGATCAACAGCAACCAATATCCTGATGTTAGGGTCACTCAAAAATCTCAAAAGATTTTTTTTATGCTTTCCTGAATAGTAAACAGCTTCATTTTTTCGTTTTATATTATCTAAAATAGCTTCATTAGAAGCATGATACCTATCAAATATAATAGCTTTCCCATTAGAAGGATCCGCAAAATGAGCGTCTAACAATTCATCAATTTTTGCTATCTTAGGACTTATCTGTTCCTCGGGTGATAATAAGGTAACAAATTTATCATGTTTGGGATTTACAGTAAAAATATCCAAACGTCCAAATTTTTCTATAATAGCATGTGACTCTTTTTCATCATATTCATCAGAATCTTCATATTTTAACCAAGCTATGGCAGTTTTGGAAAGTTTGTTACATTTAGGACATACACCCCTATCGTCAACCCGGACGTGACAATCTGGGCAGGATAGTATATCACCAATAACTTCTTCTAATATCTTTTGATAGACAGCTATTTGTGTTTTACTCATCTTCACGGGATGGACTGTATAAGAAATGGGGGGCAGCCTATCTAACCAGGCAGATTCCCTCATAGAAACACCACCTCGTTTTTGTATCTTCTCCCTAATCTCTTTTTGAGCTCCTTTTCTCCACTCTCTTACCTTTCCATAACCATCAACTTTGTTAGAATAATCTTCTAAAAATTTATCAGCGTCCCCAAATATTAGAGGATCTAAAAAAGACATCTGTGCTGGAAGATCCCCAGGGTTGTTAGGTACCAAGGTACCTGTTGCTAATCTACGAACTTTAGCAAAAGCCATCTGTTGAATAGCCTGAGAAGTATTAGAATCTGGGTTTTTTATGTGATGTGATTCATCGAGCGCAACATAATCTATGCCTAATGATTTAAACCACTGAGCCCGTGTAAATATTTTATGTATAATTGGTTTCTGCGATTTTTTCTTATAACCTACAATAATTTCTTCATATTTATCTGCTATCCAATCATAACTTGAGACAAATATTGTATTAGGGGGTGCTTCATCGACAATAGCCCCAATTTCTGCCTGGCCTTCTTCATTAACTGAATCGGTGCTAATAACCACAATATTCACAGTACCATCTGTAAATGATTCCATCTCCCTTTTCTGCTGTGCAATTAGAGCAGTTGGCATGATAATTAATGGCTTTTTTACCTTTCCAGAATCTAACCAGGTTAAAACATCACTCAAAAGTAGTAACAATTTTCCTCCCCCGGTGTCTACATCTAATGTAGAAACTTCTGAACGAGATGTTACAGCAAGAGTTTGAGCTTGATGTGGATAAAACATGATCTCAGGTTTTATATGTGGGACTTTTGGGCAGTCTTTAGGTGTTAATGTATTAATATAATTTTCTTGCTCTTCAACTTCAATCTTTATCTTATCGTGTTCAGCTGCTTTTTTTACTATAGCCAATAATCTAGAATAGGTATCAGATAGCTGAACATTACAAGAAGGTCTATACAATCTATAGCCATCTAGATTCTTAGAATCTGATTTGGCGTTTAATTGAACTTCATATGTCTGAATGGTTCGATCTATGATCTTTCTGAAATTATCATACTTTATATACCAAGTTGGCAATATTTTATCTGAATATCTATTAAAACCTTCTGCTACACCCATCTCTCTAATAATGTCAATATCGGTTTGATCCATAAAGTTTCTAAAGTGCTCTAGAGTAGTACTTTCTAAAAGATACTTCCAATCTCTAGATGAACCGAAATCATGCATTCCCTGAAGTTGTTTGGTTATCTTTTCACCTCGATCATTAATATAGATCACAACCTCATGGTCTAAGTCAACTTTTAATAATGAATTGCTATAAGTGTTTGAAAAATCTTTAGACATTTTGTCTATGATATCTTGATCTTGTAATTCATAACTCTTATTTTTTTCTCTGAGTATTGCTGCTTTAGCATTTTCATACTCATCTTCTTTGTCTAGAGTAGGATCGGGAAAGAATACTACTTCTCCAGAATTTAATTTGGTGAATACCCCTTTGTTACGCTTATCAATAGCCTCTTTCTGGAGGTCTTCATAAGCTTTTCTCGCAGAAGATATAATGTCTATCCTACCTTTGGATGGTCTAAGGTCAACCTTTGGTACACTGTGTACGTCATAAAATTCATTAGAATCTTTTCCTAAGGCCGTAACATTCAACAGGTTTACTATATCTCCAGCAATCAATAATCCAATGTATTCACCAGTCAAAAGTATCTGAAATTTTGATTTGCTTTGACCACTTTCAGTTATCTGTAAAGCCATTACATATTGATAGAGTAGACCAGAAGAAGATTTTGATGGGCTGGGGATTTCTAGAATTCTTGCATTTATTTTATCTACGACATCATCCTCGGTATAAACCTCAATATCTAACTCATAATTTTTGGAATCTTCCCACAACTTTTTTGTCTCATTTGAAGCAGATTTATCTATGACGGGTTCTGCTCCATATATTCTAAGAACAAGATGATGTAAACCAGCAATAGCCTCTATTTCTGGCTTCATCACTAAACGAAAAACTTTACCATCCTCTGACTTTCTAGAATTAAAAGTCATACTGCGTGATATTGAACTTACATCATAAAGAGAAGATAAAAATTCATCGGGTAATATTTGAGTATTTTCATAAGGTAATTCTAAAGTCAAACTATCATTATGTGTCGTGAGGGTAACAGCACTCCACTCCGATTTTTTATTCTCTACACCCGTACCGATGGTGTCTGTAATGACTCTAATTAGGTCATCTGGAAAGTTTACCAATTTAGGAGGATTGTTAAAATTCTCAGAAGAAATCATATAAAGGTCTAGCACAGAATTAGCAGATTCAGAACACTTTCTAAGGTCCAAATAATATGCTTGTCTTGTTGAACTGAAAACGAGTTCTTTTTTAAGAAAAACTTTTTTAAGTGCATTGTAGAAACTTTCATCTAAAAATCTTCCCTGTGCTCCATATTCGGTCTTCCCAATATTTGTCTGTGTAATAATAATCACTCTAAATGGTGTAAGATAAGTTAGAGTGACTTCTTTAACAGCCTTTTCCTCAACTGTTTCTATCGATGAGCCTTTACCTAACAAAAGTCTTATGGCTATAAGTTTATCATCAGGGAATCCAATGAGTTTAGGTTCTTCCCCCACATTTTTTTCTATAGCCTTATAGACAGTTACCACAGTATCATTAAAAATGGTTGCTACAGGTCTTAAATTCCATGCTTTAGCAGGTGCATTCCAACTTCTTTGTGTTGTTTTATAATCTAAGGCTTTTATAGCCTCAACGAAATTTCTATTATAAGGGGTAGAAACTTCTAAACTCCCATCCTGTCTAAATAATATTGAGGATGCCATTTTATGTAACCTCCTTAAACTTCTTCAGATAACTGATTTCCATCATTTTTAAATTCAGATTCATTCTCAAGTGATTCGTCTGGACCACCTCTTAACCATTCATCATAATCTAGTTTTCCATCTTCTATGGCGTCTTTATATGAATCTTTAAACCATTGATTATAAAAATCAGGTCTGTCTAACATATTTTGCCAAAGGGGTAAGGGCTCAACCTTATACCTTTTTGATAAATCAATTAAGTCTTGACAAAACCAAATTCTTTCAGAGGGTGTAAATGGTAATATAAATTCTAAACCATATCTTATTTGGGCATCTAAGGCGGTCTTCTTATCAAATATTCGTTCTTTAAGAAATTCTTTTGTTTTTTCTTCATTCATACGAAAATTTCTCCCTAAAATAACTTTTATATTATATTCCTCATGGATTATATAACCGGTTATTTATTTTTTATGGAGAAACTAAGATAAGACTGCTTAAATTATGATGAATATTTTAAGTTGAAAAGATTGAACTTTATATTGGAGAATTTTTAGGGAGTTCTGAAAAGATGTGATAACATAAAATTTATCGGGTTATTCTTCTAAAAAAATTTTGAGGCTTTGATAACAATGATGTTAAATATTTTTAGATATTTTTAAATACAGTTGATTGAGCTTAAATTTTTTGGAGTCCCACTTCCCTGTCCATTTACCATCTATTATTTCGGGCGTTGTGGCAAGAATAGAAATCCCATCGGCATATTCGTCTATATCTACTATTTTATAGATTTTTTTTGTCTCAAGCTCGACAGTAAGTAAACCTCTGAAACTCGCCCTTTTGAGATACAATTCATGTTCATTTAATTCTTCTGTGAAATTTTCTGGTATATTTTCTGTAATGTTTTTTGACAAGCATAGACGTTTTTTAATGTTTTTAAGAGACTTCAAGTCTCTTATTATCATATTTTCCAAATCATTTATCCAATATAAGACAGATTGTTGAAGAGGACATTTTCCTATACCAATCCGGTTTATTATATCATTATAAGTTTTTTGTGAATGCCTGTATGTTGTCCTAAGTTCATCGGAAGAAATGGGGGAATTGTTAGATTTAAGGATTTTAACAATCTCAATACCCAATTGTTGACATTCGATTAAGTTGTTTTTTAAAATAGATTCCCTTTCAGAAATCCATACTCCATTTATGAGAGAACCTTCACTTAAAATTTCAGAAGTGTTGTCTTGATCTGACATCTTTTTTCTCCATATTTGTGTTATTCTTCAAAGGGGTTGGCTAATTCCACTGTGTTAGCTGTAGATATATCATGAATGTGTCTCAGCAGACTTTTTATGATTCTAAGGTCGGTATGAACCGAATCTACAAATTTTTGATCTAAACTTAATGGAGTCTGTATTTTTTTATGATGCTCAATCTTTGCAATTAACTCAAGATATTTTCCATCAATATGTTTATTTATCACCCCCTCTTCATTCTTTTTCAATCTTAAATTACCCGCATCAACAAAACTTTGTATTTTCTGAGATTTTTCATAGCAAGTCCACAAATGTTCCTGCACAGAACAATTCTCGAATAATCTCAAGCTTAATCTCCACCAATCACCATCTCCTTCACTTTCCCGAGTAATTGTGCCATCTAACCCTAAGATATCAAACAGAACGGCCATATCTCCAAGAGTCAAGTCATGAATATCTTTAATATTATCAAAGGATACCCCTGCTTTTCTTGTTCTCTCTAAGAATATCCTGGAAACTTCAGACATATCAATTTTTTTTATTTCAATAGCTTCTGTGATAACAGAATGAATTTCCTTCAAAAAATCCATTTTTATTCTCCTCCTAGAAAATTAATTGTGAAATGATATAAAAACCTAATAATACTGTCCACACGGTTAAATGTATCCATTTTTCTACGTTATACCTATCATTATTTTTTATTCTTTTATGCATTATCTTGTTCCCTCCAAACATAACTTAATTTTTTGGTAATCTGTTAAAGTCTTCTCTATCATCAACTTTAATCCAAAATTTTCCAGCATCTTCCCTTCTAAAAGGGTCTGATAAATCCCCCTCTTCAGAACGGATCAAATATATTTTTCTCTTGTATCTGGCATACAAAGGATTAAAGTTGGTATTCATACAAGAAATACCAAATGGCTTTCTATCAATTTTTTCAACTTCTTTTCCATCTTTTTTAACTGAAATTGTTAATGTCATTAAAGTGTTCCCTTCAATTATTTTTGTTATTTTTCGCAGAAATTTTTTTAAAGATGTTCTTTAATAGTTTTAAATCAACATCAATTTTTTTCTCATATTCATCAGGGTCAAAATCGATCTGTTCTCGTAAAGAACATCTACCCTCTTCTATCCTCTCTATTTTAGCCTTGGCATGTCCTTCCACATGCATATAAACAAGGTTCTGAAGATCTTTTGTTAAAACATTACCAGTCTTATTTAAAAGGCTGTGAATATCAAACCCTGTATTATAACAAATGTCTAATTTTTCATTTAATGATAACATTATTCACCTCTTATTTTTGTGTTTCACATTTTTAATGTAAAATCATTATCTCACAAAAAAATTAAAAAAGAAGTGCTAATTTAATAATTTTTTTAGATAGAGTGAAGGCTATTTTAAGAGATATTTTGGCTTAGTATGTTTATTTTTGAAGCTTATCGGGGAAGGCTATCGCTCCTTTTGCTTTTCTGAAATGAAAAAATGGCCAATAACGTTTTTCATCCCATTCTTTAATCTTGAAAATTAGGTCATATAGTTTTTCTTCCATACGATCACTTTCAGGTAATACATTCTCATTCCAATCAATATTTAATACTGGACAGTATTGATTTATCTGATCGACGAATTGATCATAATAATCCTTCAATTCTTCTAGATAAGATAGCTGTATCTTTGATTCACAACCCCTTTTTCTCATCTGTGTTATACGCTCATAAGACACTTTTGGATAAACATTCAGATATACCATAAGATCGGGATATCTAAGATAATCTTTCATCGTCTCAAAATTTTGTAAATATGTTTTATAATCAAGGGCATTGATATTTCCGGCCAAATGATTTGTATAAGCAAACACAGTATCTCCAAAAATGCTCCTATCTTCTATATTTAGAACATCCCTTTGTCCCCAAACTGACGAAAGATGATTCTCATAACGTCTTCCTAATAGGTGTAATTGCATCATTGCAGCTGATCTGGTTTTAGCAGATTCGCCAGACGCCAAATCTTTGTAAAAATCAGGAAGATATTCATTATCTTCCACAGGCTCTCTCCTAAAATTAGCATTAAGCATCATAGAAATATCTTCAGCTACAGTTGATTTACCGGCAGAAATTGGACCTTCAAAGCATATATGCTTTATATTTTTTAGAGGAGGGATTAACATTCGTTTAAAATATTTTACAAAAAGATTTCCTATATGTTCTAATGAATTTATATTTCCATCTATAAAAGCTGACATTCTTAAAGACGTAACTTCCATAGATTGTCTTTGTTTATCAAACCCCCAGACTTCTTTCGTTTCAAAATTTATACCAGAAGATTTTTTGATTATTGACTCAAACAATCTTTCGATAATTTTATGCTCTTTAACATAAAATGATCTAAAAACTATTGTAAAATCAATAGTTTTAGAGTAATCATAGGGTATAGTTACAAACGCTTTTAACTTACTCTCTTTATTTATCAACTCACCTAATTTATTATTTAAACTATCAACAAATTTTATGCATCTATCACATTTAGAGCCTGGTACAAGTATCATAATTGACCTCATTTAAAAAGTATGTGTTGTATTTTAAGAATTGTGGAGTCTTATAAGAATAATGTTTGAAAATGACCGAAACAAACGGGATCATAATACCGTTTATCAACCTTCAATTCATCAGAGACAAGTTCCCATTCCACAGGGTCTAAAAAAGGTATAGTTTTTTCTAAATCTTTATAACGTTGTGTATATATAGCATTTTTTTTCTTACATATACTGCATATTGCAGGTAAATTTATTACACTTTCACAATGGGGGAATATTTCCTGGATTGTTTCAAAAGGTCGTCCAAATAGATCATTTTGTATAGCTGAAACGACAACCTTGGCCAATTTTTTACATTTTAAGAACAATTTTTTAAATTTAACTCTTTCCAATAATTGAGCATCATCAAAAATGACGATATTTGGAAAAGGGTCAAGTTTTTCTAGCCTATCTTCCATCTCTTCTACAAATTTACTGGTGAAAGCTGGATAGGCTAAACCCGTCCGAGATACAATTTTATTCTCATGTACTGGATACGCCATAACCTCAACCAGTCTACCCTGTAGAGTAGCATCTGAAATAATTTTCATGATCCTAAATGTCTTTCCCGATGTCATCCCACCCGTATATAAACTTGCACTATAAGATGGAACAATACTATTTTTATAATCTCCGTGACAGAAAACCATGTGGTTTGCTCCGTGGATGAATGTCACCCTTAAATATTATTATATACAAAACTTCCAAAATTAAATATTTTTTTAACATCTTTTACAGCCAAAACCTTTTTTAGACCTTCGACCTTAACATACTTACCTTTATTCTGAATTCCTATCACCCTTAGCATCTTATCCCCAATCCATACAAGATCTTTCGGCTGTATGTTATATCGCTGTATTCTTATCGAAGGCTTGAACCCCTTTCTGTTTAATTGTAACACTCTATTATTTCTATGTTTTTGTAATATCTCCAAAGGCTTACTTCTTATTTGATGTTTACCACCTGAAATAACAAAAGCATCATTATAGTGCGTCTTCTCTAACTTTAAACTATTTCTATTTACAAAAGTTATATGCCCATAAGTAACTTTCATCCCAGGTATATCTCTCCAAAACCTTTTATTAATTATGGACATAAAAGTTGGAGCTCTATAATTTTTAGGTGCTCTTAATTTCATATTTCTTTCATGTAACTTCTCATGACACTTTTCATGCAAAAGTGCTAAATTTTTTACCCGATTAGAACCTTGATCCTTCCGTTGTCTTAGATGATGTACATGTGGAGGATTTCCCTTTGAAAACTCCTTCCCACAAAGTTGACATAACCCCTTTTCTCTTGTGAGTAAATAGCTTCTAATGTTTTGATACTCATAAAGATCACCCTTTTGATACTCAATGCCTTCTATATTTGGGTTTTCAATCTTTTGTATATCAAATTTAGCTATTTCTAAAATAACATTTGAGATCGGTAAAAGCTTATTCAAAATATTTATCAATCTTAGGTGTGTCTGATATCTTTTCTCAACAGATGATGGTAACCAACCTTCTTTAATTTTTCTGTTCAAAAATCTTGGTTTTCTATACCAAAGCTTATTCCTCCTACCCCCCCCGATACATACGTCTTTCTCTTAATCTACTTACAGTCTTATTATCTAAAATTAAAGTACCTGAAATTAACTCTTTTTCTTCTGAGATACAAGAAAACCCAATATTATTAAAACCTGTATCGATCCCTAATGTTACGGGCTGTACCTGATTTTCACACTCAAAAGTTAATTGTATTGTAAATGGAAAACGTCTTAAAACCTTTGCCCTCTTACTTCTCAAAAGTTTTCGTGCTTTTGCTGGTTTACATGGCATTAACGGTAAACCATTTACAGATATTACATACACATTGACTTTACGTCCCTCTGTATGCTGAGGTGTATCCACATCGGGATTGTTACAATCTAGCTTAATATCTAAAGCACTGAGTTTTTCAACTCTATTTAACTCTAAATTTACAGAGCTACAAGCTTGTGGGGTACTCGTAGGTGTGTTCTTTAACTCTAATTGTAACTTCTGCATAAACTTTAATAACTTTGATTAAAAATGTTTAGCTCCCTAATCAACCA
>Ga0208375_1001095_pt1 | contig 32769 bp, 36 predicted proteins | sample RifOxyD1_FD_184038 | JGI IMG/M metagenome (GOLD analysis project Ga0208375, IMG submission 184038) | Soil microbial communities from Rifle, Colorado - Rifle Oxygen_injection D1 (SPAdes) | ecosystem: Environmental > Terrestrial > Deep subsurface > Rock core/Sediment | place: Rifle, Colorado...
AAACGTAGCAGTATGGCGACTCTGAAAATTTCTTTGGCGGTTTGGGGTTCTATCTTAGACTCACCGGTATCTCTTAAGCCAAACTTCAAAGGGATTTCTTTTACTTTGGCACCGAGTCTAATCATTTTGTACAAGAATTCTAGCTTGTAGCCAAAACTTCTGGTATATAGCTTATCCATTTCCATTTTATCGACAAAACCTTTGACTCGACTGGCTTTAAAACCGGTGGTGGGGTCTGTAATCTTAAAAAAGTTTTTGGTGGGGAAAAACATAATAGTTCTGGCAACAAAACCGCCAACTTCACTAAAAAAAAGTCGCTTAAAGCCCCACCCTTTGGGGTTGCTGCCACCTTTGATCTTGCGCGAACCTAAAATATAGTCCGCCCCATTTTCGATTTCTTTGAGCATAATAGGAATGTCTTTTGGAGGATGTTGGAAGTCACTGTCGAATTCAATAACGACATCTGCGCCAAACTCTTTGATTGCATACTTAAAAGCCTTGACATAAGCAGCACCGATACCTTCCTTTTTGGTTTCTACCATTAGTTTTAGACTCTTATACTTTTTTTGATATTTGCGGATGACATCGGCTGTTCCATCTGGTGAATTGCCATCGGCATAAAAAAGAATCATGTTCCAGTTTTTGATTTTTGGAAAAGTTTTTGTCATCAGATATTCAATCATTCTTGGTGTTTGACCAGCTTCGTTATAGGTGGGGATGACGACCACTGCGGTAGGTTTTAAGGACATGGGCTTATTATAGAACCCATGAACCCAATAACTCAAGAACTCAAGAACTCAAGACAATACAAGTGTGAGGTAAAATATAGTTAATGAAGATAGATATTTTGACTATATTTCCCAAAATGTTTGAGGGAGTTTTTGGTACCTCTATTATCGGCAGAGCTACTGGAACTGGAGTGGTAGATATTAAGGTTCATGATTTGCGGGACTGGAGTAGTGATGCTTATAAAAGTGTTGATGGTAGACCATTTGGGGGTGGGGCTGGAATGGTAATGAGAGTTGACGTGGTAGAGAGAGCAATACAGGACCTAAAAGATCAAAAACTCAAAGAATCAAAAACTCAAACCAAGGTGATACTTTTGGATACTAAAGGGGAAATGTACAACCAAAGAAAAGCCGAGAGTTTGGCCAAAGAGGAACACTTGATATTGATAGCCCCACATTTTGAGGGTATTGATCACAGGGTCCACGAGCATTTGGTAGATGAAGTTATCTGTATTGGACCATTTGTGCTCAGTGGTGGCGAAATACCTGTAATGACTGTTGTAGACAGTGTCGTGCGCCTTTTGCCTGGTGCTCTTGGTAACTCTGAATCGCTTACCGAGGAGTCTTTTAACGATGGTGATACTAGAGAATACCCACAATACACTAGACCGGCGGAGTATAAGGGGTGGAAAGTACCAGAAGTGTTACTTTCTGGGAATCATAGTGAAATTGAAAAGTGGAGGAAAGGGAACTAAATCTTTTTATGATGAGTGTTGCAATTGCCTCTCCTGAATTTTGTCTACATTGTCGATTTCCCTCGCCATACTAACAGCCAGATCAATAGACCCTTCTATATCTCTTAAGTTGTAAAACACTTTACCTTTATGAAATAAATCGTATGCAATATCGACAAGGGTCGAGTCCATATGACTTCTACTACCTATTTTTTCTTTCAATTTCTTTATTCTTCCAGATGAGCAGGCAATTGCACTCCAGAAATCACTTGCATATCTTTCTTCTTGATTTGGATCTGAATGCACTTCTGATCGAGATGGCATAATAGTATTAGTCTTTTATTTTGCCGAAGGGGGTGATGTAGATTAGGGTTTCCTCCGGCGGTAAATTTATAATATTTCTGATTATACTATCGTCAAAGTTACTTAAGGCTACTAAGCCTAATTTAAGAGACTCTGCCTGTAAATATAAGTTTTGTGCGGCATGACCGGCCTCCAAATAGACTTCTTTGTCGTGGGACACCCCGCCATAAGCTGTTGCCATTTTGGTCATGTTACCGGTTATTAAAATAACGCCGGCAGGATTTTTCATGGAGTTCTGGTTGAGGCTGTTGTACAGTGCTGATTGATAGTTGCCTTCTGTAAGCGGCTTTAGGGCGTGAATAGGCTCTCTGTCACCTGGAATATATTGGTATAAACCAGGTTTTAACCCTTCAATATTATTGACAATTAAATATACGGATAAGGGATAAGTTGATTTTGCTGACGGTGTTGTCCTGTCCCCCCAGTCTACATTGACGCCCTGAGCCGCCCAAAGAAGCTGAGAAGCCTCTTTTAGAGTAAGAGCCTCGTCTGAGTACGACCTTTTGGGACGAACATTTTTGAGAGTTGTCTCTACTGATACCGAGCTACGATAAGAAGCTTCTGGTAGTTTGATAGTATTTGCTTCGAGTATAGCTGAAGGAATAGGTTGGGTTGAGTTTTGGCCCGGCTGGTTTGGCCTTCTAAGTAGCAGTGCAGCAGCTAGAATTAGTACAAACATGCCAAGTGTGGCTGCTGGAATTAACCAATTAATTTTGGTTTTTTGCTTTGACTTCTCTGCCTTGGAGTGTTTATCACTCATGGTTATCTCTTTTAAAGGAAACTACTTACTTTTGCTGACTGCCTGACACCAGTGAACAACTCTTGTGATTTTTGGTAGAGTTCCTGTTGGTACAAACTATCTTTGATAGAGTCTTTGACCTCATCTAGTTTTTTACCGGCATAGATAGTTTTGTTGTCATCGAAATATTTTTTGACAGCTTCGTCGGTTATCTCAATTTTTGAAGTTTTTTCGACTAGTTTTTTAAAACCTAAATTCTTTCTGATTGATTCTTTTGCCTTTTCTAAAGTGAGTCCATACTGTTCTAGTGCAGCTTTGAAGTTTTCTTCGCTACCATATTCTTTGGTGATTTTGTCGACCTCTACTTTTACTTCTTCTTCCGTAATTACTATGCCTTGTTTTTTAATTTCTTGTGCAAGAAGGCGCTCGTTGACAAGATCTTCGAATGTTTGTTTGCCGTACTTTTCGGCCATGACACGATTTAGCTCATATCGAGAAACTGGCATATTGTTTACAGTGCCGACGACAATTAGATTGCGGTATTTAGTTGCCAACATATAACTTAGGACTCCAAGAACGATAACGAGTATGAGCTTATAAGAAAAAGTAAGATTTTTACCTTGATAGTTGGAGGTAGGACTGGAGTTTTCTTCGATTGGTGAAACTGCCTTTGAAGATTTTATGTTTTTTTTGGTTTTCATTGCCTAGTTTTGTGCTTGTTTGCTGATATGTAATTATGTTATCACAACTTAGTTAAAATGCTTGTTCTTTGAGGTCAATTGTATTATTTAGGTCGGGAATTATTGGATCGGGAAGATCGGTACTAAAAAGAAATATCTCTTCCTTTAGACTGTTATATGGAGAGTTTACTGTGGGTGCTGTAGGTTCTGTTAGAATTTCTAAATTGGGTGGTATATAGCCAAAATCTTTGGCGCGATTTGAAAGACTTTTACCGATAAGAATAAAAATTAAGAAAAAAAGAAAAATACCAACGCCAATAAAAACCGTTTTTAATTTTTTGATTTTTTCAAGATATGGTTTAAACAAGACACCACTTTTAATATCCTCTATTAACTTTAGTGCTTCTGGGTTATTGATCTCAAATTTTGGCATAGTTTAAGTCTAAGTCTATCAATTTATCCATCCAGGTAAGTTGCAGGCTCCTAATTTCGGATAAAAACTCTACTCTAGAGGAAAAGAAAATTTCATTTTGGGTATTTTCCATACTTTCTTCCGTTATCAAATAGTTTGAGAGATTATCTATTTTTGTGTGGATGGTGGTTAGGTCTGTTTCGAGTGTTTCCAATCTTTCAAAGACTCTTACTGAAACAGTGGAAGGAATCTTGTTTTTTAGCTCTTTGATTACCTCGTCTTGTTTTAGAGCAAAGTACTTTAGTCTTGTAAGCTTGTGGCCCACAATACCCGCCTTTAGATAGCGTTCGTGTTTTGTGTATTCTGTTTGGTAGTCTAGGTTAAATTTGTCTAAGTCAGCTATTGTAACTACGCCTAGAGTCTTTTGGCTTTCCATGAGAAAAAACTGTTGTGCTGCGAGTAGATTGGCATTTAGTGTGTCTGCAAGGGGAAACCCTCTAAGCTGATTTAACAAAATTAGTTCTCTAAGGTAGGCAACAAAGCTAGCTCTGGTTAACTCCCTGGTGTTGGTCGACTGCTTGGCAGAAAGGAGGGCTTTTTGTTGATTGTCTAATGTTGGATTGCTTAGATAATCTTTTTTATATAGAGTGTATTCTAAATAATTTTCTCTGTGCTTGCTGTATTGATAGTCGAAGTCGGACTTGGCGTCGGCACTAACAAAAGTGAAGCTTGCGAAGAAGAGAAATAAACCGAGAAAGAAACTCATGAGTTAAGGATACAAGATTAATTTATAACAGGCAACTTAAGTCCCTCCCCTACTAGATTTTCGACAACTGTTTGCCAGGTGGAAAAGTGAAGATCCAGAATCTCTTCGGTTTGCTTGGACTTTAGACCACCGTACAACGGGTATCGGTAGGCAGGACCTTGGGTCTTTAGGAATTCAACTACCGATGAAGGTTTTAGCTGTTGGGGATCTTCTCCGATCTCGGACAAAACTTTTGAGATGAGGTCAAAGGGATTGGTAGTATCCGAGCTGACATGGAAAATACCATGATGATCGCCCGCAATAATTGTTTTTAGAGCTTGCGTAAGCTCATTTATGTAAGTAATAGAAATTTGTTGGTCACTGAAAAGTGGGTGCATTTTACCTGAGGCAATTTTAAATAGTGGTCCTCTAATATAGTCTAGTTTGCCGGCAAAATTAGCTCTCACGGGGTAAATAATTCTAACCACGGTACCTCCTCTATCTAAGACTAATTTTTCACCTCTGTTTTTGCTCCAACCGTACCACGTAAGATTGTCATAATTTTCTGGTGGTTTTGAATTCTCATCGTACGGTCCTGGATTTTCTTTGCTGCCTTCAAAAACCATATCTGTGGAAATCTGAATAAAATTATTTGACTTGTAGTTTTTTAGCAAACTAGAAACGCCGTCTACATTTATTTGCCAGCAAAGCCCTGACTCATCGCCTCTTTGATTTTCGGCACCATTGACATCGGTGTAGGCTGCGAAGTTTATGATCCAGTCTGGATTGTGTTCTTGCAAGTAGTTGGCAATACTTTGCTCGTTTTGCAGGTTTAACTCGCTAGTACTGGGAGCCAAGATCTTGAAGTCGTAGGACTTTTCTACAAAGTGTGAGCCGACCAAACCAGTGCCACCAATAACCAAAACTTTTTCTTTCATAGTTTATCCGTTTTTTGGTTCCCAAACATTTTCTAAGACACAGTTCCAAGGGAATTTGAACTCATCAGCGGCATCATATGGATGGGATTGGAAATTCACAACAATTACTTCTGGCTGGCTTAAAGCTCTCCAGCCATGCATGATCCCGAATGGAATTTTTAAAAGTCGTGGTTTTTGAGTGCCCATAAAAACAGAGTTCACGTGTCCGAAGGTTGGTGAATCTTTTCTAATGTCTACCAAAACAACTTGTAATTTACCCCTAGTAACCGTGAATTGATCTGTGTGGATGGCGTGCAAGTGCCAACATTTTGTAACTCCATAATCAGTAGCGCTTTGATAGCAATGTTCTGGCATTAAGAAGCCCTCTGATTCAATCCAAGGTTTGCTCCATAGCTCAGTTACATCTCCTCTGCCGTCTACGAGACACTTTAGTTCCTTTAGAATCACACCGTCTATGGTTGGTGGACCGTAAACATTTTGTACTTTGTACTCTTGCTGTTTTAACCACTCGATAGTAACGTTTTTTGGTTCCATATTTTTTTATTTTTGATAAATTGATTCTGATTTCTCTTTTAATGGTCTCCACCAGTTTTCGTTTTCCTTATACCAGTTAACTGTTTCTTTTAGTCTGTTGTCAACACTATCTGATGGTGACCAACCCAGATCGGTATTGATTTTACTCCAATTTACTGCATAGCGCCTGTCATGACCAGGGCGATCGGTGACAAACTCGATGTTGGTTTCGTCTAGATTCATGATTTTTAGAATTTTTTTGGTTAGATCTAGGTTTGTCAAATCTTCTGTTTGACCACCTACACAATAAGTTTGCCCCACCTCACCTTTGTGAACTACCAAGTCGATAGCGCGACAGTGATCCTCTACAAAAAGCCAGTCGCGAACATAAAGACCGTCACCATAAACTTTTACTTTTTGGCCTGTGAGCAAGTTGGTAACCATGCGTGGAATAAACTTTTCAGGATCTTGAAAGGGTCCAAAGTTATTACTGCAGTTTGTTATCGTAACTGGTAAGTTGAAGGTATGGAAATAGGCTCTAACTAAATGGTCGGAGCTGGCTTTGGAGGCTGAGTACGGGCTTCTGGGATCGTAGGCGGTCTCTTCTGAAAATTTATCGTTTGCGCCTAATTTTAGAGAACCAAAAACCTCATCCGTACTAATATGGTGAAATCTTTTTACGTTGTGTTTTTTGGCTGACTCGAGGAGAACTTGAGTTCCCATAATATTGGTCTGGACAAAAACCTGCGGATCTAAAATAGACCTATCTACGTGTGACTCGGCAGCAAAATGAATAACTGTGTCGACATTATTCATGAGACTATCAACCAACTCAATATTGCAGATATCGCCTTTAGTAAAACTATATCTTGGATTATCTTTTAGTGTTTCTAGTGAGCTTAGGTGACCAGAGTAAGTTAGCAGGTCAAGGTTAATAATTTTGTCTTCTGGATATTTTTCCAGCCAGTAGTGGATAAAGTTGGAGCCGATAAAACCAGCTCCGCCGGTGACCAATATATTCATTTTTTAGACAAATTGTTAACTTTTCTGTACATGAAGTTACCAGCATCTAGAAGACTGTCAAAAGTGCCTGCGTCTTGCCAGTAACTGTCGAAAGTAATTGCTTTTAGCTGTCCCATTTTTAGGTAAGTATTGTTGACACTGATAGTACCACTAATTTCGATTTCTCCTCTTGCTGAAGGAGTTAAATTTTTTGCTATTTCCACAACATTACTATCGTATGTGTAGAGCCCAACAGAAACGTTCATTGAGCGTGGTTTTTCTGGCTTTTCTTCTATAGAAAGTACTTGATTATTGGCATCTAGCTCCACCACTCCTAAGCGTTTAACTTCATTGATATCATTTAGCTGTTTGACATAAATTTGACCACCAGTTTTGAACTGTTCAATCTGCTTGCTAAAATCTTCATCAATAATATTGTCACCAAGAGCCATAGTAACACTATCATTACCAATAAAATCTTCACCAACAATAAAAGCGTCAGCAAGTCCGCGAGGTTCTTTTTGGACTGCATAACTAAATTTGACCCCAAACTGGTCGCCACTACCCAAGAGATTTAAGAAAAGACCTGAATTCTCTGGTGAAACAATTATTAGAATTTCTTTGATACCAGCTTTGACTAAGGTTTCGATAGGATAAAAAATTAGCGGTTTGTTGTAGACAGGAAGTAGTTGTTTGCTTATGACCCAGGTTAGTGGTCGAAGACGTGTTGCCCTGCCGCCTGCCAAAATAATACCTTTCATAAAAAGGATTATAACAAACTGACCACCAGAAGACCTCCTAGGACTCCGTAGAGTAGATACTCAATAACAATTGCTAAATCGACGGTTTTTTCTTTGGTGTGGTGATAATATCCCCAGAGGACATACCAAGCACTGGCGATAACAATAATTATTTTTTGGGTTTCTTTGCTGCCGTTGTAAAACAAAAGTAAGAAAAGCAAGGCGGCTAAGACGAAGCAAAGAATAATGTATTCTAAAATTTTTCTGATTGACTTGTTCATAAAATTATTCCTTGGCGTATAACAAAGATGGCTAGCAATACAAACCACATAAAGGTGAGATGGGCCCATGTTTTACCACTTATTCGGATAAGGTTGTATCGCAGAACAAAAATCCAATCCATAACCAAGGCGAAGAGGATGAGAACCGCAAAAGAGGCTGACCACACCTTGGAAAGACTTAGGGGAGAGATTTCGGCAGTGGGCTTGAACTCTTCCTGGGCAAGAACTTCGTTTGTTGAAATGCTGTCTGCCGCGATTTTGCCAACACTTGACTTGGTTGGAGCTACTGCAAAAATCTGAACAACAATTGTAGTCTCGACGCCGTTTAGGTATCCGTCTTTTACAGCCAAACCCATATCTTTGTAGCGCTTATCTAAAAGATTCTTTTTGTGGCTTGGTGAGTTCATCCAGGCATTTACCACATCCTTAGAGTTGCTAAAGTCCCTTGCTAGATTTTCGCCCGCATGTTGATACTTGTAGCCGGCGTTTGAAATAAAAGTCCACGGCTCCGTTCCCTTTGGAGAGACATGAGCCCAATAATTTTCCTTAAACATATCGTCGACTTTTGCAGCGGCGGCGGCGTTTAGCTGTGCATTTAGGGTGACCTTTTCGGCACCTGATTTTATTCTGTTTTGATTGGTGTATTCGACAATTTTGCCGACGTCAATTTGAGATGCGTAACCTAAAATACCAGGTCTTAGACCAATAGTAATATCGACAATTGACCGACCCATGACAAAAAGGCCAACTAAAATCAGCAGAGAACGAGTCCAGAGAATTTTGGCTTTGTGGTTGTTGTGTTGGTGTGGTAAAAAAAGATGGTGCAGAACCTTGAGCATACAAAAACCATTATGCACAATTACCGATTCAATATCAAACTTTTTGCATAACCCCACCTACCCTCTGATATTTTCTGTTTTGATTTATCTTTATTTTTCTTTTGATCTCTTTTTCTAAATTTATGTTGAGAATTTCTGATAAACCAAGAACATAAATAACAACGTCAGCTAGCTCTTCCCCGACGGTGTATTCCTTTTTGTAGTGAGCTCTGAAAGCTTCGGAAACTTCCTCGTGGATAAGACAAAACTCCTTGGATATGTCTGTGGTGTTAAAACCCTTTTCAATTTTGTTTTGGTAAATTTGTTTTTGAAGTTTTTTTAGGCTAACCATGGCATTGAGTATACTAAAAATAGATGATTGCGAGAACACATAGTTTGTTTGCATTTGCTAGCCTAGCAGGAGTAGCTGTTTATTCGGGTAAGACGGAAGTGTCGACAGCTACTTTTTTTGCTTGCCTAATTTTTAACACCATCGGGGCACTATTACCTGATATTGATCAGGCATCTAATCGACTATGGGACCTAATACCTGGGGGTGAAAGTATTGGGAAAGCACTTGGTGTTTTTATGAAACACAGAGGCATATCTCACTCTTTTTTGGGAATTTTTTTGATTGATAAGTTTAGTTATTGGCTAGTAACAAACTTATTTAATGAAAACTTTGTAGACGTTGGTCTAGTTTATTGGTCTCTGGTGATTGGGGTTATTTCTCACATTGTGGCAGATAGTCTTACTGAGGAAGGTGTTCCTCTACTCTACCCTCTAAAAATTAACTTTGGTTTGCCGCCTGTAAAACCCTGGAGAATAAAAACTGGTGGCTGGTTTGAGAACTTGGTGGTAATGCCAGTGACTGGATTGATAGCTATTTATTTTGTTAGTTTGTATTTGCGCAGATAGCGTAAGTGGTTAAGTCCCAAGGGGTAGTTGTTGAAGATCTGTGGACTGAGACCGTCCAGGTATTGTCTGCACTGGGGAAGTTAGCAACTGTGTAGTATGTGACGGTGGAGCTATTGACGACAAATCCACCTGAGAGAACTTTTTTGTTTTGGGGGCAGGTTAGAATAACTGTTTTGAGTTGTTCGGTATTACTTGCTGACGTTGTTGTGACTTTTTCCCAACCAGAGATACCGTTTGTGCCTGGAGATCCCGGGTCACCTTGATCCCCTTTATCTCCTTTTGGGCCCTGAGCACCAGCGCCAAAACTTATTTTCTTATCCCATTTGTTGCAAACTTTTTCTTTGAAAATACTGCCCGTTGCATATATACCACCATCTTGTTTGACACAAAAAGCAAGATCATCTGGGAAGTTTGACTGAAAAAAATCGAAAAATTTGTTGGGCCAGCTAGTTGGTGTGGCTAGGATGTTGGTTGGTGAAAAAATAATTATCGAGAAAATAGTCAACAAGAAGCCTTTTTTAATAGCTTTGTGCATGTAATATCTTCAGGATACCTCTTTTTGACTTTTTTGGCTACTTGTTACTTCGGTACAGCTTGGACGATTAGACGCTTAAAGTCTGTGCCGGGAGGCCAGCAGGTCATGAGTGTTAGGGTCTCAGCATTGGAGTCTGATTTTAGAAAGTTTATCTGACTTGGGGTGACTACTTTTTTGTCTTTAACCTTGTACTGGTACTCTTTTTGTTTGTAAAAAACTTTTATCTCATCCCCTTCCTCTAGTTTTGACAGGAGATAAAAGATAGAGTTGTAACGGGTAGCTGTTAAAAAGTCAGTGGAGGAGTGGGAAAAAAGAAAAATATTTTTGCCTTCGCCTGGAAGCTTGCTGGTGTTTGCGTGGGCGACACCTTTTGTAAGGGCTTTTTGATAAACAGTTGAGTCGAAAGGATCGACATTTTTAATAATTTTGGAGTTTGCACCTATTTTGGGAATAACGATACCAAAGTCAGAATCAATTGGATTGATCGTGGTATCTGTTTTGACTTTTTTATGCAAAACTTGATAACTTACTTCGTTTTTAAATATTGGAAGGTAAGTAGTGATCAAGACAAACAGACCAGTAGCCAGAAGAACAGAACCAAAAACTATGGGCAGATTGAAGTAGTTTCTTGTCACTTATTTCTTTTTACCTTTGAACCAAAAGTAAGCAGCTAATGCAATTATAGCCGCTATTAACGCAACTCTTGCATTGTTTGATTTCCAAAATGGCTCTTTGGTTTGAGTTCCCAGAACTTCTGAACTGTTTTCTTCGTTTATAGCTTCTGGGGTTAGTGTGCCCTCTTCTTGACCCGGTTCGGTTACCGATGATTCGTCTGCTAGAAGCGCACCTGTGCCAGTTGTTTGACCCTGGGAAGGTGTGGTAGTAGAGGTAGTTGTGGTTGTAGTGCCGTTTACTACGGTAATATTCTCGTCACCGATAATCCCTGAACCATTTCCAGAGTTGTCGAAGGCGCGAACAGCATAGTAATAGGTCTTGTTGCAATCTGGAATAGAGTTAACCATTTCTACAGCTTGGTTTGAACCTACAGACCTAGAATCTACTTGTGAGCCTGGATCGGCAGTGAAACTGGTGTTGTCGGATCTGTAAAGTACAACTTTGGTGGTTTTTCCGCCGTCGTTGTCGGTTCTAAACCTAATTGTGTATTGGCAGGTGGCAGTTTTTTCTTTGCTGTAACTATTTGGAGTACCTGGAGTGGAGTTGTTGAAATCGACGGTAACAACATTGCTTTCGGTAGTCACATCTGAGACAGCAATTACTTTGAATTTGTAGCTTCCGTTGGAATTTACAATTGAGTTATTGACCTGACAACTACCCGAGTTACCACCAGCTTTGAGAACTTTGTCGGCATCGAATTGAACAAAACCGATGTCTGTTGGAGACTGTTTGTAACACCTGACAGTCACGACATTGTTATTTTGATCCAGCGCAACAAAATTTATTTTAAATTCGTTTTGGTTTGTTGGAGTCTTGGGAGTCTCGATACGGACCATTAGACTATCGGCAGCCAAGATGATTGTTGGTAGTAAGAGTGAACCAATAGCGAAACTTAAGGTTTTGAGTATTGTTTTATTCATGGTTTCTTTTTATTCCGTAATAGATAGAGACACTGCTGGTGCCGATAAGAAGGGCTGCCAACATTAACCAGTATTGGTTTGCGCCAGTGGCTGGTAGTGTAGAAATTCCTAGGACTTGTCCTTCGACTTTCTTTTCGACATTTATTGAGGCTGTGTTTTCGTTTGATTTGTCGATGGTTACTTCTGTACCAGCAAAGATATCACTGACATAACTTGGGTCACCACTTGGAACACTAGCCAAGTATGTAGTGGTGTTGTCTAGCGCTGACTTTGCCTTTGCCCAGACTAAGTCGTTGTATGTTCCTGAATCTTGGTTGTTGTCGATGTCAGCAAGGTATACGAGTTCAAAAATATCATCTTTTTCGGCATTGCCTAAGTTCCACACACCAGGCGAGTGGTAGACCGGTTCGCTAATGGTTCCAGTTATATCAACTCCGTTTTTGTAAACTTTCCAGGAGCCAGTCTTGTAGGCAAATCCTTCTGGTGGAAGGTCTGTCACGGTTACACCGTTGGCTTTGTTTTCTTTTACGTTTAGAGTAATTTTGTACTCTACGGTGTTGCCTGCAGAAAGAGTGGTGGTAGCGTTGTTGGATTTGATAATTTCTAGAACAGGTTCAACGTACTGGTTACCAATGAAACATTCTGTTTGAGTGTTGGCAACTACGTCTAACTCAAGTTCATTGTCGTTATCGAGGTATTCTTCAACAGCATAAGCAACTGAGACAACTTTACTGATTAATTTTGAAATTAAATCTTCTTCTTGATAAGGGTTGTTTTCTGCACACCAGTCATCTGCATCTTTGTGGTTTTGGCCACCTAGGGCGTATGGACCGGCATATTCGTAGTCCCATTCGTGGTTACCGATATGACCGGCGTTGTCGATATCGATGTTTAAAGCGTTCCAAACGTCGCGACCGGCGTTGTAGTGGCAGACACCCTTCTTTGGAGTTTCTGGAACCTCCACTTGATTACAAGAAATATTTGTTTGAGTCCAACCATCCTGCATAGTTTCGCTTAGCGTGGAAGTGCCAGTTTTGACATCTTCAAAAAGGACGGTTCCGTCTTTGCCGGTTGTTGATGACTTGTCGTCTAAGTTTATTTCCCAACCTGATAAAACTTCTTCTCCCTCATCCATTTGCCCGTTGCCGTTTTCGTCATTGTATTTAGTTACTTTGACTGAGCCGGTGTCTCTTTCGTTTGTAATAGTACAAGACTTAACGTCTCCTGGGTTGAGGTCTACAAGACCATTTTCGTCACAATCACCTGTAATACTGGAAGTAAAGCCGGTTAGATTTTCCTCGTAGACAGTATATTCGCCTGCGTCGAAAGTATTTTCTACTCCACTTGTGACTTTTTCACTATTTACAAATAGATTGAAGTCAGAAACTTGGGCGTCACTTCCATCTTTGTTAACAACAACCTTGGTAACAGTCAGTTTTGGAGCGATGTCGTCGTTGGTGATAGTACAGGTTTTGGATTGACCAGGTAGAAGGGTTATGGATCCATTTGCAGCACAGTCTTGTCCCCAAGAAGAAGGAGCGTAGCCTGTTTGGGTTGTTTCGGAAACAGTATAGCTTCCAGCATTGACTGTGTTTTCACCCCAGACAGCGCTGTCTTGGTTGATGTAAACTGGGAAGTCTTTGGTTTCTAATTGACCACCGTTGTCGTTTGTTACTGTTTTGAGCAGTGTTAATTTTGGAGCGATGTCGTCGTTGGTGATGGTACAAGTGGCAGTGCCTCCGTTTGAGATGTTTAGTTCAGTACAGTTATCGTATGATGTTGAGTATTGGGAGTCGGCATTTTCTGTGACGGAGTAAGTTCCTTGGTTGAGTGTCAAGGTAACCTCACCGTTTGACCCGGTGCCAATGAAGTCGACATTTGTTCCAGAGTTATTAACTTGAAAAGAGAAGTCGTTTGCTACTTTTGTTCCACCATTATCGTTGATGACAACTTTTTTAACTATGAGTGTAGCGGGTTGGTCAGTGTTGGTGATGGTACAGGTGGCAGTGCCTCCGTTTGAGATGTTGACTCTTGAGCAGTTGTTGTATGAAGGTGTGTAGCCAGCGACTTCGTTTTCTACAACAGAGTATGTACCGGCATCTACTGTTAGAGAATTTTCGCAGTCTGATTCAAAAGGAATAGATTGTCCGTTGTTTACGGTAAATGAGAAGTCTTCACAAGTTAGGTCACCACCATATTGCTTATCTAATTCTTTGACAACAATAAGGGTGGCAGTTTCGTCGTCGTTGGTGATGGTACAGGTTTTGGACTCACCAAAAGCGATGGTGCCGCTACAGTCTTTGGAAAGAGTTTTGGCATAGCCAGGGTAATTTGCTTCGTCCACACTGTAGCTACCTGCATCCAAAGTGATAGTGGTGCCGTTTACATCTCCTGGGAAGGAATTGTCAGAAAGGTTGGTGCCAGTGACGTTTATGGTGAAAGCACTTGAAGTAGCGTTTCCGCCGTTGTCATTTACAACCTGTTTGATAACAGTAAGATTGGCGGAGTTTTGTTTGTTAACTATATAAACATGGTGTTCGCCGCCACTGGTAACAGTAACCGAACCGTTGTTAGTTATAGAAACCAGTGAGTGAGTTGGACTTGGGTCGTTTTCGGTGACTGTATAAGTACCTGGAGTTAGATTTTCGTAAGTTACAGTGGTACTTTCGTTAATTGCCTGAGCGTTGTTTCCATCTAGTTTGACGGTAAAGCCGGTGTTGTCGATTGGATCACTAACTCCGTTTGCTCCTAAGACATTTTTGTGAACAATAATTTTGGCTAACTTGAAGTTGGTGAAATTATTGTTTGTTAGTGTAGCTCCTGGAGTCGCAGTAAGGTTGTGATAGAGACTGGTTATATTTGTCCAACCATCTTGCATTACCTCAAAGACTTGATAGTATCCTGTTACTAAACCACTAAAGCTGTAAAAACCATTGCTATCTGTTGTGGTTGTTACGGCTTGATCTACTAAACAATTTGTAAAGTCACTAGCGCAGTTAACTAACTTAATAGTCCAATTTGCTATAGCGGTTTGTCCGTCAGCGTCGTATTTGTAACCGGAGATACTAGCGGCATTTTGTTTGTTGGTTATGGTGATGGTAGCTGATCCATTTGAGGCAACGGTAGCAGGACTGGTATTGCTTATCTCCGAATAATTGGCGTCAGCAGACTCAACAGCAGAGTATTGACCTGGGTTTACCAAGAAGGTAGCGTTGGCTCCCTCACTAAAGGACTTGAGAGTACCATTTAGGGTGACGTAGAAAGTGTGAGTATCTGCTACTGGATTAAGGTCGGCTTTTACCACGTCTTTGACGACAGTGATAAGGGCTTTTTTCTGTTTGTTGGTACAGGTAACTCTAATAGTTTGGTTACTGGTAAGGTTTAGTTCCCCTGGTAAACAACTAACGAAGGTGTAGTCGGTGTCTTCGACTTCGTTAACTGTGTGAGCTCCTGGATTGACTGAGAAGCTGGCAACGACTTGCTCGCTAAAGGTTTTGTTTGTACCCCCATCGACATTGGCGAGGAATGAGTGATTGTCCTCAGTGTCATTACCATCTGGATCTAAAACATCTTTGATTACTTCGATAGTAGCTTTTTTCTGTTTGTTTGTTACTGTAATAATTTTTTGCTCACCCGGAAGTAAATTTACTTGGTAACCTGGAGTATTTGTATCTGAGTCCTCGGAAACACTGACAAAGTCGTAGTTTGTATCTGCATCTTCGGTGACTGTATAGGTGCCGGCATTGATAGGACTAAAAACGGCATTGGATTGTTCTGCAAATGTACTGGAGTTGGCTCCAACATTTACGGTAAAGGTGTGGGTATCTACGACAGCTCCACTATCTGGATTTAAAACATCTTTTATGACAGTTAGGGAAGCTGGTTGGTCGTCGTTTGTAACGGTACAAGTTTTTGATTCACCTACTGCAATTGTGCCAGAACAGTCTGCGCCTAATGATTTTGTATAACCAGTATAAGCACTTTCATCGACACTATAAATACCAGGGTCTAAAGTTATTGTGGTTCCATTTTCGTCGCCCGAGAAGGAACTATTTGAAACATTGGTGCCCGTGACATTCAACTGGAAGTTACTGGCAACAGCAGTTCCACCATTGTCATTTACAACATGTTTTATAACGGTAAGAGTGGTGTCTTTAGTATTGGTAACGGTGCAAGTGACGCTTTCACCAGATTGAAGTGAAATAGCAGACATTGGGCTTCCATCACTACAAGTAGCACTTGTTTGTGCCCAACCTGAAATAGCAGATTCGGTTACAGAGTAGGTACCAGGAGCTAAGTTACTAAATGTCTTAGTATTTGATAGAGTTGAGTCTGAATCATCGTCTAAGGAAAAACTTGTGAGACCGGTACCAGTAGTAGTAAAGCTGAAATCTTGGGCGTCGTTTGGTACTGCATCTTTGACAATGGTGATACTGGCGTTGTTGATTCTGGTGTTGGTAATTGTACAAAGAATATCTTTTCCATCGGCAACTGCTAAAGTCCAAGGGTTTGTACCAGTGGTGTTTACAACTGAACCAGTTCCGTGAACATCTTTACAGACGACTGAAGAGGAATAATTTGCAAGTGAGGTGTCAGTTCCCGCTGTTTCACCAATAGTGTGATTAGCAACGGTAACAACTTGTTGACCTGAGTCACCACCGTCACCAACCTCAGTTGCCAGAGTGGTACCGTCTATTTGAAGGTTAAATTTTCCTGGGTCATTACTCGGAGAAACAACTTTTACAACTTGTAGTTTCCCAGAGTTAGCTTTAAACATGATACAGTCAGAGGCGTTTGAAGTGAGAGATGCTGAGGTGTATGTACAGACATCTGTCAAGATTGCAGTGGAACCACCAACATCGCTAAGCCTTACATTACAACTTGCAACAGTATCTTTTGGGTTGTCATCACCAGTAGGAAAAGGATCAATTGATTGGACGTTTGCGGAGCAGGTTGTATTGGTACTTGGAGCAAAACCAACGGCACCAAGACAATGTGTTGCGCTTGTGTCGTTACACGAATATGTCGCTTTTGAGGTATATGCGCCTGGGTTGCCTCCGACTTGGACACAAACTGCATAATTAGCTAAACCGTTGCCGTTTGTATCAAAGAGAGCACAAGCATCACCTGTGTTTGCACCACTGAATTTTGCATCGTCCCAGTTCCAGCTGACACCTACTGAGGTAGGTAATGTCGAATAGTCTGCACACATCTTACTAAGATCCTTTTGATTTGGTACATCATTTACTCCGGCAGAGTCGTTTTGACACCCAGACAGTGGGGCGTCTGTGAAGGACATACTAGCGATAACAGTACCAGAAGCGTCAACTGCATCTATGGTGTAGTTGGGTCTATAGTGACCGTCGAGCATGAAGGAAAAGGCAATATTGCCATTTTCGTCGGTGGTAACTTGGGGCTTGTAGATAAAAATTGGGTTGTCGAGAGAAGAAATGACTAAAGTGTATTGAGTGTTGGCGAGGAAATTTTTACCAGTTACATAAACGGTATCGGTTGGGAAATAGTCGGACTTATCGGTAGAAAGTGTTGGTTCTGGGGTGGTGTTTTGTTCGAGACTTGTAATTGTAGTTATTGAGGAGGGAAGAGGTTGATCTGCGGAAGTTGGGGTAGGTGTTGGTTCTGGAGTGGTTGTGTTTTCTGAGGTAGAGGAGGAGGTGTTATTTTGCTCAGCTGGAGGTGAGTTGTTCTGGGTTTGCTGTGGAGCTTGAGTTGGTGTAGGAGTAGACTCTAGGCTTGAGGTTGGTGTGACCTCTGGAGTGACTTGTGGTGTTACTTCGGGTTCTGGGGTGGTGGATGGAGTTGGTTCTGGAGTGGTTGTAGGGGTTGGAGTGGGTGTGATAGTAGCTTCTGGAGTGATTTCAGGTGTGATTTCTGGGGTTACTTGTGGTGTTACTTCGGGTTCTGGGGTGGTGGATGGAGTTGGTTCTGGAGTGGTTGTAGGGGTTGGAGTGGGCTCGACAACAGTGGCAGAAGAACTACTTTCGTCGGCGTAAACAGGCAAAACAAGAAGAGGGGTTAGGGGCTGAAGGAGGAGATTGAATGACAGAGTTAGAGAAATCAGCTTTCTTAGTATCTTCTTTTTCATTGTGATCAGATCATCTCACTTTGTGGTTTTAATGTCAATACTATATATAGTCTTATAGTTAATTACTATTTTGGAATAGTTATGTTTGGCGGAATTGAGTAAACGACTTCAACTGGTTCTTTTTGCCGATTAACTGATAGTCCCAAAGAGAAGCCTAGAGCGTTTGCTATTGCTACCCCAACCCTAGTACCAGTAAAAGAACCTGGGCCTGGGTTAACCTCGATACTAGTAATATCTTTGGGGGTTTTACCAATATCACTTAGGGTTTTTTGAATAAACCCTAATATGTTTTGCTCTCTTGGAGAGCTAACTTCCTGCGTAAATTCTTTGTCGTCTAGGCGAAGAATAGTTTTTTGGTTGTTGGTGGAGTCTAAATATAAATTCATATTTAAAAAAACTCGAGAACTCAAAGAATCAAGAACTCAAGATTTGGTGTTATTTTTGATAATGGAGATTTCGCGCTGAGAGGGGCCGGTTTGCTTGAAGTATATAAGGTAGTGACTGTTGGGCAAGATTTCAAGAATTTTTTCTGGCCATTCGACGACGATAAGGTTTTTGGGGTCGGACCAAATTTCGGCTAGATCAAAAGCCTTGATTTCCTCAACTGAGTTTAGCCGGTACAAGTCCAGGTGGAACAATCTTTTAATATTTGGATGTGATTCCACTTTATATTCGCGCATAATCATATAGGTTGGAGAGGTGACCCTAGAAATACCTAATGCTAGCCCTACACCTTGAGTAAAAGTAGTTTTACCGCTCGCTAATTCGCCAAGAAGACAGATGGTGGTTCCAGCAGATAATTTTGATATTAAGTTTTGGGCTACTTCTTGGGTCTCTTGATGACTGGAAGTAAGGAAAGTTTTTTCCATAAATTTATAAAGTTTGTCAATAAAGCAAGACCGATACCGAGTGAGTCAAAAAGAATATCTGTTAGAACACCGGTTCGACCAGGAACAAATAATTGATGTATTTCGTCTGTGAAAGCGTAAGCGAGAGTATAAAGAATAGCTTTTTCTAACTGCTTGCTTCCTAAGGCAAAAATCCATAAAAGTGTCAACACAAAATAGACAAAAACATGACCAGACTTTTTGAAAAGAAATTCCCAGAAAAATACGTTGGCGTGGGGTAATTCTGTTCTAGATGAGAGGTAAAAAATTACTATCATCCAAATAGTTACCGGTAGAAACTTAAGATATTTCATAATTGACACATGTGTATTTTAGAGGTTTTTGAGGCGAAAATACAACAAACCACCCGATAGACTAAAAATACTGGCTCCGATAATGAATAAAGTTTTGTCGGAAACAGGCATGGAACTAGGCGTAGCGAAATTTAATTCTGCCTGAAAATCGTATGTTTCGCCTGCAGAGCTGGTGGCAATATAGGTTTGCGAGGTCGAAGTGGATAAAACTTGAGGGCTTGTAGAGATTTCAGATTTCAGATCTCGGATTTCAGACGGGGATGGTGTTGGATTTACTGTGACAGTCTTTGAAGTTGGTGTTGTGGTATTGGTAACTATTTTTGTAGGTGTTGGGGTTACCGTTGGGGTTTTGGTAGGAGTAGAGTTTGAAGTAGGGGTCGGTGTTGGGGTGCTAGTTGGAGTGGGTTGTGGGGTAGTAGCAGTGTAACTTAAATCTAGCTCTAGTGAGTTTGAATAGTCGGACGGAGAGCCAGAGGCAGTGAAGCGCTTGAGTTTTACTAAATATTTTCCTGGGCCAGTGTAATCTTTGTCGTCGTAGTCTGGTTTTAAAAAGATGGAAACTGGTTGGTCGTTTTTTAACTCTACAAAATTTTCTAAAACAAAACTTTTCTCGGGACTAGAAACGTAGTTTAACCACTCCCCTTTTTTGCTAAAAGTAAACCCGAAGTATTTGTTTTGGTCTTTTGGAGTAAACATACCCTGAATAAAGGTGCCAGAGGAACTACTCATGCCGGAAACTACCGCAGTGATTTGGAAGTGGTCGTCTTTGGGTATCAGATCGGAAATGGTGAGATTTATGGCCGAAAAAGCTTTTCTAGGATCTAGAAGTGTAAGCAAAAACATTAACCCAATCAGGCATTGTTTCACTAAGGTCAGTATAGATCTTGGTTGCTCAAGGAAGCAACAGGAGGGTCAACTTGTGCCTAAGTTGCTATGGTGGTATAATATAGGTTGTTCTATAACAAACTAAACTATTAGAAAGAGGTAATAATGAACTTATATTTTGCGAAAGACATACCTAACCTGGTATTAGTTGTCGACGGATTCAAAAGAGATGTTGACGACGAGTTATTGGTACTTGCCACGTCCTATCTCCACAAGTGCGGCACGGCAAATATTGTGGCGGTTATTGCCAATTCGAACCCAGCACTTACTCGCGCACAAGGAATTCGCGGAATGATGAATATGGCTGGTTTAGGAAGTATTCCGGTTGGATTCGGACTCGAACTTCAAGATGAACCTTTTGTAATGGACGACATGTATCTTGTTCCATACTACGACAAAAAATTACTTGAGGAAATCTATGATGGTGAAAACCTGATTGCATCAATCCTTCAGGAAGCTCCGATTAACTCTCTGACTTTTGTGGGAACATCTGGGTTGCTGGACATCACCTATGCGATGGAGAAACAACCAGCCCTTTTTAACGAAAAAGTGGCTCATGTTGTAGTAATGGGCGGAACCAAGGGTTTCTCCGAAAAGGGAGTCCTGATCCCTGATGGTGTTGAAAGACTTCCTAGTGGTGAACTTGAAAATGGTGCAATGAACCACCGGTATCACCCCGAAAGCGCTAAGAAGCTGTTTGAACTAGTCCAGCAATATGGAATTAAGTTTACCGTAGTTACCAAAAACTCCGCATATGCAGCCATGTTGCCCCACTCAACTTTGGAACAAATGGGCGAAATTGGTCGTTACTATTCGGAGCGCGCATTGAAAAATGCACAGTTGTTCTGGGAAACATGTTGCAAAAAGGAACTGTCGCCAGACAGGGATAGAGCTTTCTTTGTAAAAGTGAGACTTGGTGGCGTTGACCCTGGCATTCCAGACTGTGCAGATGTCAGACCTTTCTTACCCAAAGACCCATCTTCACCAGTATATGATTTACTGGCAGGGTTGCTTGCTGTTGGTATTGGATTGGAACACTTCAAACCTGTTACACATCCAAAAAACACGCAAACAACTGTTTATGGCTTGTCTCCCGCAGAAAATGGCGTTTCCGACCCTGAAGGCCTAGTGAACTTGTGCAGCGCACTTCTGATTGAAGCGTATAGAGTTATCGAATAGTTTTGATTAAGACCGACTAGTGTGTCGGTCTTTTTTTTTGTTTAAATTTGCTTTGTTAAAAAAATTTAATTGAAACTGACGAGGCGGAGAGATGAAATATCGGAGAGTTGGTATTTATCTGTTAGTGGTCTGTTGCTGCCGTTTTCTAAGAATGGATCGTGCATGATGTATTTATCGCCATCTTTTTTGACAATAACAATAAAGTGATCTGGTCCACCATACAAACCAGCAATAACAGATCTACCAGCATTTAGTTCTGAATCCAATTTATCTTTGCTAACCGAAGTAATGGAAACTCCGATACCGTTAACAGTAAAAGAATGAAGAATGTAGCCTGTACCTGGAACAAAAGCACTGGCACTGCCTGCTATATCTCCTGGTTTGATGTTTTTGCCAGCGTGGCTGGCCATCATAGAGATTGAGTTAACCAAACAACCGTATTCAGCTGTTGAGTAACTAGAGCCACCGAGACCAATGTTGCCCCACTGGGAGTCGCGTTGATTGTAGTAGCAGCCCCAACTGTCACATTTGGTTTGGTCTTTTAGAATAGTGGCGCCCCCATTGTTACTGACAAATCGTCTGATAGCGGCTAGTTGCGCCTTGGCGTCGGATTGTAATTTTTGATATTTTTTTTCGTCGTTGGCGGTTATATTTAGCAAGTTTTGCTTTTCTTTTTGTTGGGCATCTAAACTTCTTTTTTGTTCCAACATTTTCTTCTTTAGGGTTTCGATTTCTTTTTGTTTTTCTTGTTTTGAAGTTCTTCTACTATCGTAATCTTGGCGCGACTTTTCTAACTCTGCCAAAATAAGCTGATCTTTGGACTTTACAGTATTTAAGTATTTAAGTCTAGAAAAGTAATCACTAAAGTCCGAGCTGGAAAAAAATAAATTTTCTTGGTTTGTTCTGGCTCGTCTGTAACTTTCCTGAACGCGGGCTATGTAAATTTTACTAAGCAGGCTTGCAGACTCGTTTACTTTGTCTATCACGCCACCAAGAACTTCGATTTCTTTTTCGACTGCTTTTATCTGAGCGTCAGTTTGGTTTATTTGACCTTGAGTAAGGTTGATTTTGGAGGTAATGGTTGCCAGGACTTGTTTTAAAGAATTTTGTTCGTTTTTGAGACTGCTTATTTTTTTGGCGCAACTTTCGATGTACTCATTTATTTCACCCACTTTATCAGAACCTGATGGCGGGGTACCTTCACAGTCAACTGCGGCAAAAGCAGGACCAAGAAAAAGAAAAATAAAAAGCAAAACAAGAAGTAAGTGCTTCATTTTGACCTTTTGACAAACCTGGTGGTAGCAAAAAGGCCAGCAAAGAAACTCATAAATAAACTAAGACCAAGGACACTAGCGAAATGAATTGCTAGAAAAGTGTAAGAGATTGGAAAGGAAATAATTCCAGACAGGCGGGGGGCAATAAAAGGAGTGGAATAAAGTAGAGCAATAAAGTTTAGAATCCAACCAAAGAAGCCACCAAGAAAACCATAGATTAGAGCCTCTTGTAGATACGGCTTAACAATAAATGAGTTGTTGGCACCTAACAACTTCATGGTGCCAATTTCACTTCTTCTGGAGGCAATCTTCATAGAAATGATAGTAACAATGGTAAGGAAACAAACCAGAGAAATAATAAGAACTAAAACTAATCCCGAAAAACGAATGGCGGTAGTAAGTTTGGTGAGTTCGGTAATAATATCTTGGGGGAAGTCGATATCTTTTTTACCCTGCGGATTGACGTTTACAATCTCTGACTGCTCGAGAAGATTTACCACCACGGGAAAAGAACTGGGATTATTGGCGGTTACCTCGATACTGGCTGGTAAGATATCGGCGGTAACTATACCCCAGTCGGTGACTGACCCCAATAGAACAGGATCGTTGGCGACGCTCTGTTTATAAAGCTCAAGCGCCTGATCTTTGCTTATATATATGGCGTTTTTGATCCCCTCAGTGCTAGTTAAGGTGTTTATTAGATTGCCGACCTGAGACATGTTGTGGTCGTCTTTTAGATAGGCAATAACCTGAGGCTTGGTTTCAAAACTTAAAAGAATAGTTCGGGAGCCGATAGCAACTAAGCTAAAGATGCCAATAATAAATATTGTGAAGGTTACAACCAAAATAGCAGCTAAAGCTTGAAACGGAGATCGGCGAATATTTTTGAGGGCAGTTTTCATTTTTTTATTTTTTAGTCTTTGATTCTGGTTTGGCATCAATTTTTTCTTTTGTGGTGTTCTCCGGGGATTTTTTCTTACCACCGGTATCTGAAATTATTTTACCTTTTTGGAGAGTAATGTGTCGCGCCTTATGGAGATCGATAAGTGTCACATCGTGGGTGGACATGATGACAGTGGTACCATCGGCGTTGATTTTTTTGAGTAGATCAAAAATTTCAATAGAGGTTTGCTCGTCTAGATTCCCAGTTGGCTCATCTGCAAACAAAACTTGCGGGTCTGCCGCGATAGCCCTGGCAATTGAAGCTCGCTGAATCTCACCGCCAGCAAGCTGCATAGGAAATAGATTTTCTTTTTTAGGTAGTCCAACCATTTCTAGTAGACGAGTGACTTTTTGCTGAATTTTGCTAGGGTTAAACCCCGCAATTTCTAGGGCAATTGAAATATTTTCACCAATAGTTTTGTCGGGGATTATTTTGAAGTCTTGGAAAATAAAACCGATTTTACGACGAAGTAAGGGGATCTTTTTGGGGGGAATTTTGGCAAGATCTTCACCATCAAAAATAATCTTGCCTTTGTTTGGAATCAGATCTTTGATTAGAAGTCTACCAATTGTTGTTTTGCCTGCACCGGACTTTCCGGTGATGACAATAAAGTCGCCGGGGTTTACGACAAGATCGAGACTGTCGATAACGACATCTCCATTGGGATATGATTTGGTGACATTAATAAATTCAATCAATTTCGTTATTTGTTTTATAGATCCCGGATCTTGTCCGGGATGACGAGTACGTCAGTTTGGTAGTGGCGCGTTTAAATTTTCTACTTTTGCTCGACCAACATCCATAAGCCAACCTGCCTTTTGACCCTTGAAGGTTTCACCCCATATGGTGACTTGATGGTTTACTAGCTGATCTAAGTCGATAACTGTACTGGTTAAATAAACAGTTTGGGATACACCACCTGGTCTCACTAACTTGTGAGTTCCTTCACCATTTATGCCACCTTTGTCTAAGACACCTGTAGCTGTGGTATTGAAAGCTTTTTCATCTGGAGAACCAAAAATATCACCCACTTTAACTCCTGATTCTGGGATTTCTGATTGGATACCAGAGAGACCACCACCTCCTATTAAGCTGCCACCACTAGCTTTAGAAGACTTGAGAAGTACTCCTGAATAAACCCCTAAACCTAAAAAGACGATGACTAGAGCCGGTAAGATAAATTTATTGGGAGACTTGGGCAACTCTTGACCTAGCGGCTCTGAGGTAAAGGCGGGACTTACTACTGGTTTATCTGGGTCTATCATTTTTATTTCCATAAATTAAGTTTACCAAAAAAAAACCTAGAAGAGAACTTAGTTGTTGGCGAAGAAAATAAGTTCGGATTGGATAAAATTGTCTAAGTTGCCGTCTAGGACTGAATCGGGATCGGTGGACTCAAAACCAGTTCTGGTGTCTTTGACTAATTTGTAGGGATGTAAAACGTAGTTTCTGATTTGAGTGCCCCAACTTGCCAGAGTAGTGTTGCCTTTGATTTTGGCTAGTTCTTCTTGGCGTTTTTGTTCTTGGATTTCCCATAACTTAGCTTGGAGCATTTGCATGGCGATTTTTCTATTTTGAGCTTGGTAGCGTTGTGTTTGACATTCAACAACAATACCGGTTGGTAAATGTTTAATACGAACCGCAGTACTAACTTTATTGACGTTTTGACCCCCTGCACCGCCAGAACGGCTGGCTTCAAACTCAATGTCTTCGTCTCTGATTTGGATTTCGTCTTCTTCTGGCATGAGAGGTAGCACCTCAACACCCGCAAAAGAGGTTTGCCTTAGTTTGTCAGCATTGAAGGGAGACTGGCGGACAAGTCGATGGGTTCCTTTTTCGTTTTTTAGTAACCCAAAAGCAAAGTGTCCAGTAATTAAATAAGAAACAGATTTAATACCGGCCTCCTCACCTTGCGAATATTCGATAATTTCGTGCTTCCATCCTTTTTTTTCAAAAAACCTAGTGTACATACGACTTAGCATGTCGGCCCAATCCATAGCCTCGGTACCGCCTTGGCCAGCACGAATGGTGATGATGGCATCGGAGCTATCGTACTTACCAGAAAGATAAGTGATGGTTTCTAAACTGGTGATTTTTTTGGCTAAAGTTTTGGTTAGATTGCTGATTTCTATGTTGATTGATTCGTCGTTTTGGGTGGTATTTAGATTGACTAAATCTTGAATGTTTTGAAGGTCCGTCTGCAAGGCTTCAAGTGACTCAATGGTATTTTTGATAGTGGAAATAGAAGAAAGAACCTTTTTGGCATTAGTTTCATCTTGCCAGAGGTCACTTGAGTGTGATTTTTGTTCCCAAACATTTAACTCCCTTTTAAGTTTTTCTAAATCAATTTTATTCTTGAGGCTCTCTATTTTTTGGGTAAGTTGAGCTAGATCCATGGCTTATTTTACACTGTGCTTTAGGGCTCAACTTGAGATACAATTTAAGTATGAGGTTTTTGTTGTGGCTTAGAAAATATTGGCTACTGATAATAGTAGGGCTTTTGGTTGGAATTTCGTGGTACAAAATAGCAGAAAATAACAAATATAAAGAGATAGAATCTAAAACGTATAAAGCCAAAAGAATCGATGTGGAAGATTTCTTGGAACTATCCGGAGAAATAGACGCCGACGAGAAAGTAACTTTAAGGTTTCAGACTTCAGGGCTTTTGACCTGGGTTGGGGTAAAGGAAGGAGACTTTGTAAAGAAGTACCAGTCGATTGCCTCACTGGACAAAAGAGAATTGCGAAATAGCATGAATCAACTGTTAAATACATACAGCAAGACAAGAAACGACTTTGAACAAGCCCAAGCAGATAATAAGAACTGGCAAACCAATGGAATGACCGATGAAGCAAGAGAGGCTGTAAAGCGCAGTCTACAAAAAGAGCAAGCAGACCTAAACAACTCGGTTTTGGATGTAGAGGCAGCGGACTTGAGTCTTAAATTCGCTAATTTGTTTACCCCGATTGAAGGTATAGTAACCAAAGTAGACGCTCCCTTGTCTGGGCAGAATGTTACACCAGCCACGGCAACTTTTGAAGTTGTCAATCCGAAGTCGATTTTCTTTTCAGCAACAGCAGACCAAACGGAAGTAGCTAAATTTGCGATAGGTCAAAAAGGAATTGTAACCTTGGACGCTTTTCCAGAAAGAAAAATAGACGGTCTGGTAACTTTGGTGGGGTTTTCTCCGAAGTCAGGATCAAGTGGTACTGTTTATGAGATCAAAATTGCTATGACAACGGAGGCGACGGCTAGCATGAAACTCGGGATGACAGGTGATGTTAATTTTGTCTTTGGAAAAAAGGAAAATGTTATTGCTATTCCTGAGAGATATATAAAGGAAAAACTAGGTAAGAAATATGTGACTATCTTGAGGGATAAAAAACAAGTAGAGACTCAGGTGGAAACTGGTTATACGGCCGATGGCATGGTGGAAATTGTTTCTGGAATAAATGAAAATGAACTCGTCTATAATTGAACTTAAGGATATTTATAAGTCCTGGATGATTGGTGATGAGGAGGAATTTGTGGCATTGAAAGGTGTTAATTTATCTATTAAACAAGGTGAATTTTCTGCTATTACAGGACCATCTGGTAGTGGCAAGTCCACTCTGATGCATGTAATAGGTTTGTTGGACAAGCCGACGTCTGGCGAGGTAGTGATTGATAATAAAAATATACTAAGCCTTGATGATGATGAAACTTCGACCTTGCGAAGTGAGTTTGTAGGTTTTGTTTTTCAACAGTTTAATTTACTAAACAAATTGACAGTACAAGAAAACATACTTTTACCAACTACCTATGCTAGAAAAAAATTTGCGTACAATCCGTTAGAAAGAGCCGAATATTTGATGGATCGTTTTGGTATTTTATCTAAAAGAAGTTCATACCCAAACAAAATTTCTGGTGGACAACAACAAAGAGTGGCAATCGCTAGATCGCTAATTATGAATCCTAGACTGATACTTGCGGATGAACCAACTGGAAACTTGGATACTAAAACCGGAGACGAAATCATGAAACTGTTTCAAGAACTAAATGAAACGGAAAAAATTACCATTGTTTTGGTTACTCATGAGCCAGATATCGCCAAAAAAACAAGGCGAAGTATTCACGTTCTTGATGGTATGGTTACAACGACTTAATAATATGTTAAACAAATTATCACCACTTCTAAAGTCAGCTCTAGCAGACTTTAGACGAGATAAAGTCAGAACAGCGCTAACATCGCTTGGAATAATGATTGGAGTGATGTCGGTAGTAATGCTTATTGCTTTGGGTCTTGGATTGAAAAACTATATTTCTGGTCAATTTGAAAATTTGGGGGCAAATCTAGTTATGATCTTACCTGGGTCAGGATTTACTGGTGAAGGTGGTGGAAGCTTTGGTGGTCAGGGACTAGTGGGGGGGGCTGAATTTGATGAAAAAGATATTAGAGACTTGCGCAAAGTTGAGGGATTGGAATATGTTGTTCCCTTGGTTTTTAAATCTGGACTTATTCAAGGTGAAAAAGACGAAAAGGTAGCTAGTATTATGGGTGTTAATGAGGATTATTTTGAACTGATGAATAGCAAGATATTGTCTGGTGTTATCTTTGATAAAACCGATGTGAGTAATAATGCAAAAGTTGCAGTTTTGGGTTATTCCTTGGCAGAGGAAATTTTTGAAAAAGCAAATGAAGCCGTCGGGAAAAGTGTTAGGACTCAAGGAATTCGCCTAAAGGTAATTGGAGTAATAGAGAAAACCGGAGACAGAGAGCAAGACTCGGCTGTAATTATGCCCTACTCAACAACGTTTGGGTCGATAAACCCACAAAAAACATTTTGGTCTATATATCTGGGAGTACCATCTGAGGAAGAGGTAGAGTCAGTTTCGAGCGAAGCAGAAAAGGTGCTACTTAAGCGCTATGAGGAAGATGACTTTGCTATTACAGAACAAGCAGAGATATTGACGACTGTAAACCAAATTTTTGGGATGATTAATTTGGTCCTAGTGGCGATTGGCTCAATATCCCTTTTGGTTGGTGGTGTAGGCATTATGAATATTATGTATGCAACGGTAACAGAAAGAACAAAAGAGATTGGTATCCGCCGAGCTGTTGGCGCGCGAAGAAGCGACATACTTACCCAGTTTTTAACTGAGTCATTAGTTTTATCGCTCTTTGGAGGTTTGGCGGGCTTGCTTTTATCCGCAGCTTTGGTTGCTTTGATAAGAATTTGGTTTCCTGTAGCCATGAACTTGACAGCAGTGATAGTAGCATTTGGAGTCTCAAGTGCAATAGGGATATTTTTTGGAGTTTTTCCTGCCAAAAAAGCGGCAGCTTTATCACCAATAGAGGCGATTAGGTATGAATAAAGTGAAAAACTCAAAAAATCAAGAACTCGAGAACTCAAATAACGTCAAAGGGGGAAATATTGTTTTGATATTTATAACTTTTTTTGCTGTGGTGGGACTGGCGCTGGGGGCATGGAATGGAATTAGTTTTTACAACAAGAGTATCGAGACTTTAAAAAATGAGAATATTGCTAATGAGAATACTTTTAGAGAAGTGGAAGCTAGTTTGTCGGCCCTAATCAGGCTACTGGAGGAGGAAGATCTTAGGAAAACTAACAAGGAAATCACCAAGAAAATGAGTGAGCTTAAGAATATTTTTGGAAAGGCTCTGGTAAATTATAAAGATATTTTGGAAATAGAAGAGTTGGGTGGAAAGACTGAGCCATTGGTGGCTTCGTTTGCTGGAATATTGCAAGCTATCAGCAAAGAGGATCTGATATCAGCTACCACCGCTAGTGCAAGACTATCCTTGGAGATTGGAAGGGAAAGCAGTCGACTAAAAACACTTAGTGTAGCCATACCAAAAAATGTAGCAGAGAAACAAGAAGCGCCTGGTTCTGGCTATAGCAAACAAAAAGTAAAGGTGAGCGAGAATTATTTTGTGGTGGATATTGTAGCAGCTGATCTTGGTAGTACCAAGGTAATTGTGGATACGGCTTCTGAGTCTACTTGCACCAAAGATTGTCCCGCATTACCTTTGGCAACTTATGTATCCCGAAGTGGGGCTTACGCTGGGATAAATGGGACTTACTTTTGCCCTGAAACATATCCGGACTGTGTCGATAAGAAAAATAGCTTTGATGTTTTGGTGATGAATGAAAATAAAACTTACTTTAATTCTGATAACAATGTTTATAGCTCCGTCCCAGCGGCAATATTTTCTGGCAGTAGTGCACGATTTGTACGCGAGTCGAGGAGTTGGGGTAGAGATACGGGAGTTGACAGTGTGATTGCAAACCGACCACTTTTGGTACTGGACGGGAATGTGACCGTGAGTACCACCGACCAAAATAAGGAAAATTTGCGAGGTAACAGAGGATTTTTGGCTAGCAAAGATAGTACTGTTTATATTGGTATCGTTCGTGGAGCAAGTGTGGGTGAGGCGGCACTCGTCCTTAAAGAAATGGGAATTAAAAATGCAATCAACTTGGATAGTGGCGGGTCTAGTGCTTTGTGGTTTGGCGGATACAAGGCTGGCCCTGGGAGAAATATTCCTAATGCAGTTTTGTTTGTAAAGAAGTAGCACTTTTGGTGTAGAATTTGGCAGTGAAAGAAACGGAGATAAATCAGTTTGGTGAATTAAAGATAGAGAAGCTGTTGATGAATAATGGAGAGAGTTGTGAAATTTTTTTGCCAGAGAATAATAGAGACAGAATAGCTTTTGCAAACGAGTATTGTGATTTTAAACCTGTAGGGTTTGCCAGATTTGACTTTGGCTGGATGCCGATTACTTATAAAGTGGTAACTGAAAAACTAGAATCTCTTGGCCTGAGGAAAAATCCAAATCCACTGCACTTTCCTGTTGGTGAGTGGGTCTTTGAGCAGAATACATTGCAGTATGGAGATAAGGACTTTGGTGGAATTTGGAGTGCACACAGGCTTGGTAACGCAAATACAATTAAAAAATATTGTTTGGAAGAAAAGGGAATGGCTACAAGGTGCTTTTTGACTGCTGTCTATAGCCCAGTCGCCTTTGTTGGTAACTACAGAATAAAGTCTGAAGGGGTGATGCTGATGAAAGAAGTTTCCTAGAGAGATTTGGCTATACTAATGTTATTTGCGTCAGGACCTTGTTTTTCTGGGCCTGGAGTCTCTAAAATTAGTGGCAAGTGGAGAAGTTCTCTTTCATTGACGAAGTTTTTTAACCCATCCAGCCCTATTTTCCCCAAACCCAGATCGGCATGATTATCCCTTCCAGATCCCAGATCTGTGGCTGAGTCATTTAAGTGAATTAAACAAACTTTGTCTAGAACTTTTTGATCTGCTAGAAGTTGAATTAAGTCTCTTGTTTTTTTGTTATCCCTTAAGTCGAACCCACTAGCAAAAAGGTGGGCTGTATCCAAGCAAACACCTAATCTGTCGCTATTTATTTCTGACAAGAGAAAGCCCAGCTCCTCGATAGAGCCGATTTTGCCATTTTGACCGGCATCGTTTTCTAGTAGCAGCTTAGTGTTTTTGGTTTTGGCGATAATAGTTTTTATATTTTCTACTAATTGTTTTTTGACCGTGTCAAACCCTCTGCCTTGGTGTGAGCCGATATGGATAACAACACCAGAAGAATTAATCTGATCTCCGTTTGTAAGATCTATGACCAGCGACTCGATTGATTTTTGAACCAAGTCGTCTTTGTCGCTAGCTAAATTGACAAGATACAAGGCATGGATAAAAACAGGTCCTATGTTTTGCTGATCTTTTTCTTGCAAGAATTTGGTTACATCTGACGAAGTAAATAATTTGCGAAACCAAAGTCTGGGAGAGCCAGCAAAGATCTGCAAGCAATTGCCGCCAATTTTTATAGTATTGTCAATGGAATTAACTAGACTACCAGCAATAGAAACATGGCCACCAACAAATCTCATTTTTCCTTTATTTCTATTGACTTGAGAACAACATCGACTAGGGGTTTGTCTGCTGGACCAGTTTTGGTAGTGACGATTTTGTCGACAACATCTTGGCCACTAGTTACTTGACCAAAAATAGTGTGTTTGCCGTTTAACCAGGGAGTCTCTATAACTGTAATAAAAAATTGAGAGCCGTTGGTAGCTGGACCTGAATTGGCCATAGCTAAGAGATAGGGTTTGTCAAACTTTAAGTTTGGATCGATTTCGTCCTTGAATTTGTAGCCAGGTCCACCAATACCTTTACCTAGCGGATCCCCACCTTGAATCATGAAGTTTTCGATAACTCGATGAAAAATAGTACCTGCATAAAGTGACTTGCCGGTAACCACCTTGCCGGTAGCGGGATCAGTCCACTCTTTGGTCCCCTGGGCTAGACCTACGAAGTTACTAACTGTTTCTGGAGCGCTCTCTGGAAATAATTCGATAGTAATATCACCAAGACTGGTCTTTAAGATCGCGATGTTGCCTTGGGTCTTTTGTGGCATTGAAGATGGTGTGGCGGTAGGATTTTGCATGGTTGGTTTGTTTGTGTATTCTATTTGATAATTGTTGCTTGTTGCTATGTTTCCTGACCTTGTTGTGTTGGCTTGGGGGGTAGGTTGCATTTGGCAAGCCGATAACAAGAAGCTAAAGGCAATAAGGCTTAGAAACTTTTTTGACATAAGTGTATTTATGATAACATGGTGCTATGCAGATGCCAGTAGCTGTTGGTGTTTTGGTCGCAATTATTTTTTTGATTGTTTTTTCGGAATGGTTTTATCATACAGTTGTTGGTTGGAGAGAGGTAATTATTGATGATCGGCTGTTTAAATATAGAGTTTTTGGCGCGACAGCTTTGTCACTTATTGTGATTATGACTACTTTTGTTGGGGCGGCTTACATGAGCAAATGCCCATCAACTACGGAGAGTGATGGTGTGTTTGAAAAACTTAATTGTGAGGAATATCAAAAAATCAGAGTTAAGGTCGGATTTTGAGTTTTTTCTCTAACCAAAGCAGAAATTTTTGAATAATTGTTTCCAAAAGAAAAGGTTTTGAGTGACCCGAGTATCTGTTACTTGGATTTGCATGCTCCCACCAGGCAGATGTTATGACCCAGTCACTTCCTTGACGCTTTACTGCAGCGACGATTTTGTATCCATCGATAACTTTGATGTGCTTGTTAGAGTCTGTAGTACTACTTTTAATGACTTGATCTGGAAACCTGACAGCTTTATCAACCAGTGAAGGGCTTAAACCTCTTTGCTGGATTCGCTCTCTTAGGTGATTAGTCCAAATTATTTGCATCAGCCAATGGTATTTACTGCATTCGGGTCTTCGGCAAGTGGATTTTGAGCTATGGGTGGTGTACTTACTGGAGTTGATTCTGGTGCTGCGGCCGTTACTGGTGTTGTTGGAGCCACTGGAGTTGCAGAATTTACCGGAGTTAGGGGAGTACTAAGTGGATCTGGAGTAGGAAGACTTGGGGTGGATGGGGTTGCTGATGAGA
>Ga0208375_1001097_pt1 | contig 32756 bp, 40 predicted proteins | sample RifOxyD1_FD_184038 | JGI IMG/M metagenome (GOLD analysis project Ga0208375, IMG submission 184038) | Soil microbial communities from Rifle, Colorado - Rifle Oxygen_injection D1 (SPAdes) | ecosystem: Environmental > Terrestrial > Deep subsurface > Rock core/Sediment | place: Rifle, Colorado...
CAACTCCATCAGAAGAAGAAATTCCGAGGGAAACTACAAGAAGTTTTCAACAAATTAGTCCTGAAAAATCAGCTTTAATGGAAATAACAGAAACGGATTTTACGATAAAAAAAGTAAAAATTGAAGTAAAAGACGAAGCGAACAATGTTGAGTTAACAGTAAAGGAATATAATAAAAAACCATCTGGGTTATTAATTGAAAAGTCCGACAAAATTTATAAATATGTGCAAATTGATGTTAAAAATTTAAGGGATAAATTAAACAAAGGAATAATAACAATACAAATTAAAAAATCATGGTTAACTGAGAATAATTTAGATAAGAGCAATATTGCAGTGTTTAAATACTCTGATGAAGGATGGTCTGAATTAGAAACAAAGTTTATAGAGGGAAGCGTATCTGAAAGTATCATAACTGGCGGAGCGGTAACTTCTTTTGAAGAAGATTCAGATTATTATTTTTATGACATTGAAACTGATTCTTTTGGTTATTTTGTAATTGGGTCAAAGAGCATTAGTGAATCGCTTCTTGATGTCAGAGTGGAAATTCCAAGAAACTTTTTGAGAGTTGCGCCTGGAAGAGAATTATTTACAGAGATAACTCTTTTAAGAGCAAAAGGAATTGACAAGATAGATGTGCTTGTGAAATATGTCATAAAGAATGAAAAAGGTGAAGAAATATATACATCAACAGAAACAGTTGCGATTGAAACCAAAACAAGTTTTGTAAAGAGCTTCCAAATTCCTGAAGAAATAGCAGTAGGAAATTATATTTTGTACGTAACAACAAAATACAATGGTGAAATAGCAACTTCAAACGCATCTTTCTCAGTGATTGAGAAGAAGTTTTGGGGCGGGGAAAACATGATTTTTATAATAATAATAATAATAATAATAATCTTATTGTTTATTTTGTATGAATTAAAAAGATTAAAAAAGGAGATTCACCTTCATAATATAGATGAGCATACACTCTATGAGCAAGGATTTGTCAAGCCAAGATCTGCTTTAAGAGCAAAACCTGTCAAGAAGATTACAAGGGGTGATGAATTGAAGAAATTAGTTGAACATGTTGGAAAAAATTTATAAAATGGGATATTATGAATGAAAAGAAATAAAAAAGTTATAGCTATAATCTCTCCAAAAGGGGGGGTGGGAAAGACAGTTACAACTGCAAATCTCGCTGTAGCATTAGCTACAGAATTTGGCAAAAAGGTTTTAGCAGTTGATACAAACATCACAAGCGCCTCTCTTGGATTGCATCTTAATATATTATACCCACATGTAACTATTTATGACATAATAAGAAAAAATTTCCCAATTTCAAAAACAATTTTCACATACAATGAAAGATTAGATGTTATTCCAGCATCCATTTCAATAGAAAAAAGAGACAGGAATTTTGAAAAATTAGAGGAGAATATAAAAAATGTTACAGAACATTATGATTTATTACTAAAAGATTTAGTTAAGGATTATGATATTATTCTTCTTGATTCTGCTCCTGGTTTCAGCGTGGAATCTATTGCAACATTAAAGATTGCAGGAAGTGTTTTGATAGTTACAAATCCAGATTATCCATCAGTGGTTTCAACAACAAAATCAATTTTATATGCTCAAAGAATGAAAGTTCCTACTGGAGGAATTATTTTAACCAAAGTAACAAAAGAGAAATATGAATTGACTCCTGAAGATATAGAAAAATCTCTTAAAGTAAAAATAATCAAAGAAATCCCTTTTGATAAAAAAATTCCTGAATCTATCGCGAATAAAACTCCGGTTGTGCTATTTGATCCTTATTGTGGCGCAAGTATTGCTTACAAAGAAATGGCAGCATCTTTAATAGGAAAAGAATATTCTCTTAATTTCTCAGAAAAAATAAAAAGGTTTTTAAGGAAGATTAGCTTTTAAAAAAGGAGTAAAATGGTATTTTTAGAATTAGAGTTATGGAAGATATTAACAATTTTAAATGTAATGTTTGGTTTGATAATATTATTCATAGCAATTAATTTAATAATGAGATTTTATGGAAAATTAAAAAGGGCTATGATCTTCTTAACTAGCGCTTTAATTATTCTTACTGTTAGTAGTTTTTTGAGATTATTTGATTTAATCCCTCAATTATATTTGGGATATAGCGGACTAATAATGAACTTTCTTATCACTTTATTTATATTTCTTACTCTATTTAACATGAAACAAATTGTTAATAGTATAGACCACCATTATAATCACAATATGAAAAAAAGGAGAAAATAAAAAGGGTTTATATTTGATAAAATAATTAAAAAGTAAAATCTACTTCTTCAGCAAATACAAATCATCAAAAGATTCTTTGATTACCCACATAGTGGAGATGATATGGATATCTTTTATTTCAACTAAATCCTGGTACTCTGATCTTAGCATGTTAAAATAGTTTTCAAGATCATTTAAATTTCTAAAACCGCAAAACATTGCAGTTTCTTCATTCAGTCTATAACAACTAATAACATTTTTAGATTTGTGGTATTGGTTGATATAAGCATCTTGTTTTTTAATAATCTCTGGTTTTTGGCGAAGGAAGATAAAAGCAAGAACACAAATACCTAATTTTTCATAATCAAGTTTTATATCATAACTTCTTATTATTCCTCTTTTTTCATGCAAAACCTAAAATTCCAAACCAGAACTAATTTTCGGTTTTGCCTAGGACATATGTACGTTGCCTACACACTTTTTAGTAGAAAGGTTTAATTTTTTTACAAGAGATTTTAGAACATCCTTTTCAGCAGATGTTAATTCAAGAAATCCCTTTTTTAGATTATTATTTGAAAATCTTAAGGTCCTAAATGTGCCAATATTGTCAAATTCTCTAAGAGCATTATAAAAAAGCTTTTTTAAAGATTGTTTTACTGAAATATATATGAAATCACGCGAATTTACATTATCAACAGGAACAAAAATCTTTCTTGGCAAAAATGCAGAAAACAATGATGAACTTGTGAGCAAATTTAAGGGGGAGGAAAATACAATCATACATACTGCAAAGCCAGGGAGTCCTTTTTGTGTTGTTCTAAAAGATAAACCCTCCAAAGAAGAGATTAAAGAATCTGCAATTATCTGCGCATCCAAAAGCCAGGATTGGAGAGATAATAAAAAAGATGTTTATATTCATATTTTTACTGGAAAAGATGTTAATAAAGAAAAAAACATGAAAAACGGAACATGGAAATTAAAGAGTAAACCAAAAGAAATAAAAGTAAAGAAAAAGGAGATTGAAGAATGGATAATCCAAAATCAAAACAAGACAGAGAAATAGAAGATAAACTTAAAAATTTAATGAATTATACACCTGTTACTGGTATGAATCCAATGATAGTAAGTGCATTATCTATGTACGAGCATGAAGGATATGATGTTTCCAAGTTCAAGGAATTATTAGAAATTAAAAGAGGAAATTCAATAAGAAGAAATTAAAATGTCCACAATAAGACAAATTCAACTTGGAAAAAACAGGCTTACTGAAAGTTTTATAGGAAATTTACAGCATCATTTTGACAATTGCAAAAATGTAAAAATTTCTGTATTAAAATCCTGCTGCAGAGACAGGGAAGAATTAAAAGAAATATCCAGGAAGATTCTTGATAAATTAGGAAAAACTTATACTGCAAAGATAATCGGATACACTATTATTGTCAAAAAATGGCGAAAAGAAATGAGATAACCCTTCCATTCATTGTTATATGAGCGGAACTTACGAATCCTCAAAGTAAAGTTTATATAATTCATTTATCATTTATATGACATTATGAAAAAGGGTGTGGTGTTAACATTTGTTATAGCAATTGTATTAATTTTTGGAGTTCTTGGATTAGTTTATGCTGATAGTAGTTGTGATCAGGAATGTAGTGATGCTGAATCCGCAGCACAACAGGCTTCTTCAGATGCTGAGTCTGCACAGCAACAAGCAGAAAGCGATGCTGAATCCACAACACAACAGGCTTCTTCAGATGCTGAGTCTACTTCACAACAATCTTCTTCAGATGCTGAGTCTGCACAGCAACAAGCAGAAAGCAATGCTGAATCCGCAGCACAACAGGCAGAGAGTGACTTTGAATCTTTTTTACAACAGGCTTCAAGCGATTTTAAATCCAAGGTTGAAGAAAATAAAGAAAGAAAAATAAGTCTTGAGATAGTTAGCGAGTTAGATGAAAATGATCAAATAAAACAAAAAATTAAATTTAGAGGGATAGGTGTAGACACTGATTTAGAAGTTGAAGTATTGGAAGAAGGAAAAGCAAGAATTAGATTATCTGACGGAAATTATCAAGATATTAATGTTATGCCCAACACTGCTTTTAAAATTGCAGTTGAAAATTTAAGAAGTTCTAATGTGAATATCAGAATAGAAGAATATGGGGATGAAGAATTAGCTGCAATTTATGTTGCTGATGCAGATAAGACTATTAAAGTTTTGGGAATTTTTGAGACAAAACATAATTTAGAAGTTGAAATTGATATTGAAGATGGAAAAATCAAAGTTGAAGATAAACCTTGGTGGTGGTTTTTAGTTGAAGAAGTTGAAGAAGAAATTGACGAGATCGAATTACAATTAATAAAACCTATTCAAGATATAATTTTAATAAAGAATGAAGATACAATGTTAAATTTGGATGAATATTTTTTAAATGCAGAATATTATTCTGTTTCTAATCCCGAATATATTTTTGCAGAGATAAATGATAATCTTCTAACGATTACTCCAGAGGTTAATTGGACAGGAATAACTTCTATGACTATAACCGCGTTTAAAGGAGAAGAAAGTTTAAAGAGTTTATTTAATATTATTGTTTCAGAAGATAATCTATCTATTCAAACTTTACAATATGGGGCAATATTAAACGAGCCTGTTAAATGGAAAAAGGATGTTAAAATTGAAGGTGAAAAAAGAATAACCTTAAGACTTCCTAAAAATTCTGAGAATGTCATAATTAAAACAGAGACAGGTATTGGGAAAATCCTTTCACAAAAAGAAACAGAAGATGATTTAGAAATTGAGATTGAAGAAGATGAAAATTATGAAGTGGAATACTATACTGAAGCACCTTATGCTGTTGAAAAAGATATTTCTCAAGGGAAAAAGGAAATAACAATTATTGGTTCCGAAGAAGTTCATTATACTGATGTTCTTGCATACAAACAACTCCCTACTGAAGTTCCAAGAGATGCAGTTAGATTATATTTAGTTGCAGAAACAGAGAAAAAAGAAATACCAGTTGAGAAGTTTGATTTAAATAATAATGGTTTGGTGGATTATATAGAATGGGTTGTTCCAACATTGAGCAATGAAACTTATGAATTGGAACTTAATATTCTTAATATCCAATCTTATCCAACTGTTGGTGGAAATTGGGAAGTAAGATTTAATACAGTGGGAACAGCAAACTTAATAATCTCTGCAATAAATGATACAACTTATGGAAATTCTGTTCCCGATGATTTAACTCCTCTTGAATTAAGATGCGGAGAAACGATTTTGAATTATGATTGGCAAGGAAATTCTATTTTTTATCCTGACTGGAATTGTGACAACCAAACTGCTTACTGGATTGTCAAAGTTTTAACTTCGGGAGTTCATGCACAAGAATTCAATTTTGGAGGATTAATTGGTTATGCTTACAACTTCGCTTCTGAAAATATTTCATTTGTTCCTCCAACTCCTGCAAATAATTCAGTTCAAAATACTAATTCAGTCTATGTCAACATAACCTCTACAGAAGCTTTGAGCTCCGCATTATTAAATTGGGGAAATTCTTCTGGTTATACTAATGTTACAATGTCTGGCTCTGGAACAAATTGGTACAAAAATATGACTTCTTTAGCCGATGGAGATTATAATTTCTCAGTCTGGGCACAAAATATTTCCGGAACCTGGGTTCAAACCGAAGTAAGAATTTTATCAATAGATGCAACTGCTCCTATAATATCAATTGATTATCCAGCCAATACTTCTTATTCTTCGGATGTAGACTCTTTAAATTATACTTTCACAGAATTAAACTCTGATAAATGTTGGTATTCAACTGATAGAGGGACAACAAATTCATCTACAGTGGTTTGCGGAACTAATTTTACGGGTTTAACCTCTACTGAAGAAAGCAATACCTGGACTGTTTATATTAACGACACTGCAGGAAATGAGGGCCCAAGTTCTATTACTTTCTTTAAAGATACTATTTATCCTTTAATAGATTATGGAACAGGGACTGCTGGAAATAATGATATTGTTTCTCAGAATTATATTTATGTTAATATCAGTGTAACTGAGGGAAATGAAGACACAATAACTTTCTTATTGCACAATTTAACAGAGCAAGTTAATCTAAGTTCTTATACTGATTTAACAAGAGAAATTAATTGGACTGGATTACCCAATGGAGTTTATACCTATAATGTAACAATTAATGATACCCTTGGAAATGTAAATACAACTTCTACAAGAACAATAACTTTGGACACAAGTGCCCCTGTAATTTCCTTTAGCTGTGATAAAATCTCTGTTTATGTAGGAGAGGTTATAACTTGTTCTTGTTCTGCAACAAGTGTCACCGATCCAGACCCTGTAGTGACTTATACTCAAAATCCATCAACCTCTAACACTGGATTATTTACAACCAGCTGTTCTGCTTTAGATAATGCCGGGGCATCTTCTTCTTCTAGCATAAGTTATAATGTGGGATCTATGCAAGGCGGAGGCTATCCTAATTATAAAATTTCATCAGAAGATTTGGCAAAAGGATATACTAAAACAATGCGAAAGAATTGGAAGGTGAATTTTAAGATTAATAAAGAAACCCATACCCTTTTGGTTAAAGATATTGAAGAAAATGGAGTTATTCTTGTTTTATCATCAGATTCTCAAAAAGCAAGTTTATTAATAAACGAAGAGAAAAAATTTGAACTTACTGGAGATAACTATTATGACATTTCTATTAGACTTGATTCTATCAAAGAATTGGCTTCATTTTCAACAGTTGATTTAACTATTAAATCAATTAATGAGGTAATTTTAAATGATGCTGTGGATGAAGAAATTGAAATAAAAGAAAAACCAAATTTAACATGGTTGTGGGTTGTACTTGGGATTTTTATTTTGGTCTTAATACGGGTTGGTTATGATAAATATGGGAAAAGAAGGAAATAATCTTTTAGTCTTCGAACACTCTTTAAATTAACAGAACCCAACCGCATACTTTATAAACCATCTTTATTCTTAATTCTTAGGCAAATAACTCAAAGAGTTAATCTATTGTCGAAAGACAAGCCTGAAAAATGATATAAAATGACAAATTCAGTTTATGAACTAAAGGCTCAAGAATACAACCTAAAATTAGCTGAAGCTCTTAAGAAAGTTCCTGAATTTAAAGAGCCTGAATGGGCCCAATATGTAAAATCAGGTGCAGGAAAAGAAAGACCAATAGATGATGTTGATTTTTGGCATAAAAGAGCTGCCTCAATTTTAAGAAACATTTACAAAAAAGGATCTGTTGGAGTAAACAGATTAAGAACAAAATATGGCTCTAAAAAGAACAGAGGTTTTAAACCAGAAGAATTCAGAAAAAGTTCAGGAAAAATAATAAGGACTATTCTTCAGCAATCAGATTCTGCTGGTTTTACAGAAATCCAAAAGCCAGTAAGAGATGTAAAGAGCAAAAAACCAGGAAGAATTCTTACGGATAAAGGCAAAAAGTTTCTGGAGGAAATAAGATGAGGACATACATGCTAATGAAGAAGAAAAACATCCCAATTACAGTGGATGATTTTCTTGAAATTACAGAAGACATTGAAAGAGGATTTCCAGGGAGTTTTGAAGAAAAAACAGAACTAGGGCTGGATAGAGTAAGAGGAACTTATAACATAAACGGAACCCCTCTTTATGTATATTACAGAAACAGTGAATCACAAGCAATTATACCTGCAAAAGGAAATTTAGAAAAAAGAAAGTTTGAATCTAAAACAAGATTAATATTGCAAAGACAATATCATAATAAACCAAAATGCCAATAAAAAATAATTCAAAAAAAACAAAACTTGCAGTTCATGGAAGAAGAACTAAGTGGGCTCCTGTCTGGGCTGTGCTTAAGAAATTCGGTCCTGGAAAAAGAGTCCATCCCTCCACTATGACAAAACAAAGACGTTCATGGAGAAGAACTAAATTACATGTCAAGCCAAGAAAGGCAAGACCAAATCACTACGGATAAAATGGAAAAAGAAATTCAAAAATCTAAAAGACATTATGTAGTATATCAAGTTAATGGGGATACTACAAGAGATTTTCTAGATTATAGAACTCTATCTAATGTCATAAAGAATGCAGTAAAAATGACTCTCCCAAATGAAGAAGAATTTAATGTTTACACTAGTATAAACTCTTGTTATAATGAAAAAGGAAAAGGTAGACTAAGAAAAAAGACTACAACAACAAATCTTACTATTAAAATAGATGTTGATGATACAAAAAATCATAAAGAAGAATTTAGTAAAATTAAAGAAAATCTAGAAAAGATATTAGACAATAAATTAAAAGTTTTAAAAGAAAAAGATTAAAATGGCAGAAAAAACAAAAAAAGATACACTTGAAAGAGAATATGTTATTCCACTTAGAGAGAAAATACGTCCTGTTCCAAGATATAAAAAAACTCCCAAAGCAATAAAATCCATAAAAGAGTTTTTAGCCAGACATATGAAAATTGAAAACAGAGATTTAAACAAAATAAAGATAGATAAATATTTAAACCAGTATATGTGGGCTCGTGGAATAAGGAATCCTCCTGTTAAAATAAAAGTTAAGGCAATAAGAAAAGGAGAAAATATCCTTGTTGAACTTGTAAACTATCCTGAAAAACTTAAATTCAATAAAATGAGAGAGGAAAAACAAGGAAAAGATGCATTGGAATCAATAGAAAAGAAAAAGACAATAATGCAGAAAGTAAAAGAAAATATTCAAAAACCCCAATCAGAAGAGGATGAAAAAACAAAAGAAGCAGAAGCAAAGACAAAAGCAAGTGCAGAGGCAACAAAAGAAATGGAAAAAGCACAGGCAAAAAATGCAAAACACCAGACTGAAAAACCAAAAAAATCAGGAAAGCCCATAAGAGTTGCACTTCAAAAATAAGTTTAAAATAGATGAATTTCTTTAATAATAATGTTAGATTCATTAATCAAAGATCTTGAAAATTCAAAAAATCCAGAAAAAGCAAAAATATTCCAGAGATTCTTCAAAACAGGCAAAGGAGATTATGGAGAAGGGGACATCTTTCTTGGCTTAAATGTTCCATTGCAAAGAAGCATTGCAAAAAAATATTTGGACTTAAGTCTGCCTAAAATACAGGAACTTCTGAAAAGCAGGATTCATGAGCACAGATTAGTTGCACTTATAATTCTGATAAATAAATACAAAAAATCTTCTGAAAGAGAAAAAGAAAATATCTTTGGGTTTTATCTTAAAAATACAAAAAACATTAATAATTGGGATTTAGTTGATATTTCATGCCCAAATATTATTGGAGATTTTTTATCTGAAAAAGATAAAAAGACCCTCTATGGATTAGTTGGTTCAGAAAATTTATGGGAAAAAAGGATTGCAATTATCTCCTGTTTTGCATTTATCAAAAAAAATGAATTTGGGGATGCTCTTACAATTTCTGAACTGCTTATGAAAGATAAGCATGATTTAATACATAAGGCAGTTGGGTGGATGCTCAGGGAAATTGGGAAAAGGGATAAAAAAGTACTGGAAGATTTCTTAAAATTTCATTACAAGAATATGCCAAGAACAATGCTGAGATATGCTATTGAGAAATTCCCAGAGGAAAAAAGAAAGAAGTATCTTGCAGGAAATATATAAGCTTAAATATATTAATTTTAGGTGATTTATGGTTATACTTTAATATAAAAAATCTCATAAAAACTATTACATTAATAACAATCCTTGGAATATCTGCATGCAATAAAAAAGTAGATAATGCGGAATATGTAGGAAAAGAAGTAAAAAATTACCCTCATTTTTCTTATTTACAGGAGATTCTAAACTTGACCTTGAAAAATTTGTAGTTAAGAACAAGGTAGTTAAATATGAAAATTCAGATAGCATAAAATTTAAAGAAGGTAAAAGATATGATTTGGTTTTATCCTGGTTGGGTGGATCTTATAAATATAAAAGAATATTAAAATCAGTTGAAGAAAAGTAATTCTTGAGGATATAAAATAGATTATACAATATATATTTTATAACATATATCTTATATTATATAATTAATCTTTTAAATTAGTAAATTTTAAGTCTTTTATGAATATAGGGGAAATAAAGAAAAACAAATCAATTCATGAATTGCTTGAATTTGGAATAATAAATATTGACAAACCCTCTGGACCCACAAGCTTCAGTGTTTCTGAATTTGTATGCAGGAAACTTAATTTAAGAAAAACCTCTCATTTTGGAACATTGGACCCAAAAGTCACAGGAGTTTTGCCAATTGCATTAAACAGGGCCTGCAAATTAACAGGATATTTCCTAGGTGAAGACAAAGAGTATGTGGGTGTAATGAGAATTCATGAGGAATCAGACATTGAAAGCATAAAGAAAATAATACAAGATAAATTCTTGGGAATAATAACCCAGATGCCTCCTGTAAAATCCAGAGTTAAAAGGCAAAACAGAGAAAGAGAGATTTATTCTTTTGAATTGCTTGAACATTCAGCTGATAAAAAAGATATTTTATTCAAAGTCAAATGTGAGGGAGGAACTTATATAAGAAAATTAATTGATGATTTAGGAAAAGAACTTAATATCGGGGCGCATATGCTTGAATTAAGAAGAACAAGAGCCGGTCTTTTCACTGAATTCGGAAAACTTTTCATAAATGAAAAGTTTAATGCAGGAATATTTAATGAAGAAGATAAAGAATATCCCTCAGTAAATATGTATGATTTTGAAAAGGCTGTTGATGAATTTAAAAACGGAAATGAAGAATTATTAAGAAAGATAATTATTCCAGGAGAAATTGTTTCAAAAGTTTATCCTGAAGTGCAGATTAAAGAAGAAGGATTAAAGCAGATATTTACTGGAAAACCAATTTATAAAAAAGATTTAGTAAAAGATGAGGGATGGAAAGTCAATTCAATTGCTTCTGTATTCTGCAAAAATCAATTTATTGGAATGTACAAAATTTTCAGAGGAAAGGAAATATTTGCAAAATCAGAGTTTGTTATGCAAAGTATTTCCTAAATACACTGAATAAGTACCCTAAACATTGGAAAGTTCAGGCACTAAGTTTAGATATAATTCATAAGCACCTGAACATTGGAAAGTTCAGGCACTAAGTTTAGATATAATTCATAAGCACCTGAACATTGGAAAGTTCAGGCACTAAGTTTAGATATAATTCATAAGCACCTGAACATTGGAAAGTTCAGGCACTAAAGGAAATATTTGCAAAATCTGAATTTGTTATGCAGGAGATTAAATAGCAAGATTAATAATATAAAAGATTATGTTTATTTCATGCGTCACTTTATTTATTTTTCAAGTTCAGCAACAACTTCAGGAAAAACATTGTCCAAATATGCAGAAGGAGGATTAATGAAAGCTGGAAGAATGGACATTGCAATCCATAGTTTTATCCAAGGAGTTTTTTTATCTCATGGATTTAGAAAAGATGTTGTCTTTCATTTTGTTTTTTATGGTATGCCTGACCCCCCAAAGCATCTTCAAATTAGGGTTACAGATGATTTAGAGCTGAGCAAAAAAGATATTGGGAAATTAATTCAAAAAATGCTGTATAAATACCAAGAAGGGAGAAAGACAGAAGTTTTTCCTGAATGCTTTATTGAGAAGAAAAGTTTCCTGAAAGTTGTTGAGGAATTAATTGAAAAAGGGAATGAAATATTCATATTGGACAAAAATGGTGAAGATATAAGAAAGGCAAAAATACCCAAAGATTGTGCATTTTTGCTTGGAGACCATGATGGTCTGCCTAAAAAAGAGTTTAATAGATTAAAAGAATACTGCAAAAGTGTTTCTGTTGGAAATTTAATGTATTTTGCTTCCCAGACAGTTGCTGTTGTTAATAATGAGCTGGACAGACGTGGGATTTAAGTGAGAATTTTCTTATAAAAAGCCTTAAATATTAAAAAACCCTCGATAAAATATGTTTATTAAGTATAGAAAAAATAAATCAAAGCAGGATAAAGAGATTCTTTCTGAAGATAAAAAGAGCAAAGGAATAGAAAAACACTTTCTAGAAGACAATGAAACAGGAAGAAAAATAGAAAATCCCTACATCCTAGTAAAATATAATCAAGAAGATTGGGCATTCTTGAATACCACTACTTTTAGAAAGTTGTATAGATTCCTTATAATACCTATTCCAAAAAAAGATCTGCTTGAGAAACTCTCTAATCAGCCATTATATGAAGTGTATGCAAATATTGGAAAACAAGAGTATATTTCTGAAAAAAGATGCAGAAGAGGTAAAACAAAGAACAGGAGAATTGGAGTAAATAAAGAAAAAATCTCATCAGATCTGATTGGATACCTTCCTGAAAAAACAGTGAAAAAAAAGCTCCCTCAAACTTATCACTTTTTTATTAAATCTAATCCTCAAAAATATATTTTACCGAAAAATTCAAAAAAGCATTTAAATAAATAAAATTAAAAATATAAAAACCTTGCACAATTATAAAGAATATGAAAAAATCAGTCAGAGTTTATATCAAGGGGAATGTTCAGGGGATTTTCTTCAGGGGATTTATAAAAGAAAATGCTGAAAAATACAATGTTAAAGGTTTTGTTAGAAATCTTGAAGATGGAAGAGTAGAAGTGTTTCTCGAAGGCAATAATGAGGACGTTGATAAAATGATTGAATTATGCAAAAAAGGACCAAAACATTCACAGATCATAAATGTAGAACTAAAGCAAGAGAAATTCCAGGATTTTAAAAATTTCAAGGTTCTGCATATATAATTAAATTAAAAAGAAGGCATTAAAAAAATGGCAAAGATATCCCTAATTTTAAAAGAAAAAAATCAATATGATGAATCCTTACATAAAATTCAACAGCTAAAGATGAAAGAGCTTTGGGATAATAAAGAGAATAAAACTCTGGATGAAATTTAACTTATAACAGATAATCTTGATTAATAAAAATAAATCTTTTTATAGTATATAAAATCTCTTTATATATGATATACACTAACTCTGATGGTGGTGCAAGAGGCAATCCAGGACCAGGGGCAATAGCAGTTATTGTAAGAAAAGATGAAGAGATTCTTACAAGATACAGCCAATTTATTGGAAGAAATGTAACAAATAATATTGCAGAATATGAAGCACTTATAAAAGCACTTGAGCTTGCTTCAAAATTCACAAAAGAAGAAGTTACATGCATTTTGGATTCTGAATTAGTTGTAAGGCAATTATTAGGGGAATATAAAGTCAGGAATACCAGACTTATGGAATTATTTTTAAAAGTTCAGAAATTACAGGAAAATTTTAAAAAAATAAAATATCAGCATACTGGCAGATTTGACAAATATCAGCAAATGGCTGATGAATTCCTAAATGAAGAATTGGATAAAGAAGTCGGACCAAGAAAGAAATTTTACAGAAAATAAGTTAAATATATAAAACTAATCTTATTTTAATTAAAATGGTTGAGAAATTCTTTTGGGCAGATCAAATTGCAGATAAAATAATAAAAGAAAAAGGAAATAAAAAAGAATATGTCTGTGCTTCCGGAATAACTCCCTCTGGAACTGTTCATATAGGAAATTTCAGGGAAGTTATAACGACTGAATTGGTTGTCAGGGCGCTGGAGAAGAAAGGGAAAAAAGTTAAATTTATTTATTCCTGGGATGACTATGACAGATTCAGAAAAGTTCCAAAAAATATTCCAGAAAATTATTCAAAGTATCTCGGAATTGCTATAAGTGAAATTCCCTCTCCATTTGAAGACAAAAACAAAAGTTATGCTGAACATTTTGAGGAAGAATTTGAAAAATCCCTTAAAAAAGTATGGACAAAACCAAATTTTATAAGACAGAATATTATGAATAAAAAATGCAAATATTCTAAATTAATCAAAACAGCTCTTGAAAAAAAAGAAATTATAAGGGAGATTTTAAACAAATACAGAAAAGAACCTCTTTCAAAAACCTGGGTTCCTGTTATTATTTATTGCAGTAAATGCAAAAAAGATTCTACAAAAGTCCTTGAAATTAAGGGGTATGAAATAGAATACCAATGTGAATGCGGATATAAAGAAAAGATTGACATAAGAAAAAGTGGAAATGTAAAACTGCAATGGAGGGTGGACTGGCCTGCAAGATGGGTTTATGAAAAAGTAGATTTTGAACCAGGAGGAATAGATCATAGTGTGGAGGGAGGGTCATTTAGCACAGGAAAGGAAATAGTAAAAAGAGTTTTTAATTATGAAGCCCCAATGTACCAATTATATGAATGGGTGAGAATTAAAGGAGGAACAGAATTTTCCAGTTCTTCTGGAAATGCCTTAACTCTTGATGAAGTTGAGGAAGTTTATGAACCTGAAATTTTAAGATACCTATTTGTCGGGACAAAACCTAGAACAGGATTTCAGATTAGTTTTGACAATGATGTGATAAAGATATACGAGGATTTTGATAAACTTGAAGAAGACTATTTTGCAGGGAAACTAAATAATCAGCAAAAAAGAATTTATGAACTCTCAAAAATAAAAATTCCAAAAAAGAAACCTGAAAAAATGAGTTTCAGGCATTTAAGCACACTTGTTCAGCTGAATAAAATTAAAGAAATGAACAAAGATTCAAAGACAAGGGCAGAAAAAGTGAAAAACTGGCTGAAGAAACATGCAGGAGAGGATATGAAATTTGAGATTCAGGAAAAAATTAAATTTCCTTTTGAAGGAAAAGAGAAAAAAGCCCTAATAGAATTAAGGGGAAGATTAAAGGCAAAGAATTTCACTTCTGAAGAGCTTTTTAATGAATTTTATAATATATGCCAGGAAAATGAAATTAAGAATACTGATTTTTTCAGGGCTGCTTATCAGGCAATTATTGGAAAAGAAAAAGGTCCAAGACTTGCAGAATTTATTTTACTTATTGGAAAGGAGAAAATTATTAAATTATTAGGACAGATAAAATAAAATGTCATTAATAATAAAGTCCAACATAAGAAAAGTTGTGAAAGATTTGGACAAGGAAAATGCAATCTCAAGTGTTGCTGATGAAGTTGCAACCGCACTTGAAAGAAAAGTTGAGGAGACTTTAAGTGAAGGCATTAAAAGAGCCAAATTAAATGGAAGAAAAACATTGCAGGCAAGAGATTTGTAAAAGAGAGGATTCTAATGAAAAAAGAAAAAGAGAATAAAAAGCCAGAAGAGAAAAAGAAAACCAATTATTCAAATGAGAACAGAGAAGTTCCCATTAGCCCAATTAAAAATAATCGGTCGAAGCAGGGAAAATTAAATCGTGCAGCAGGGCAAAGATTTGAAGCAAAAGTCCGGGCAGGTCTTGAAAAAATGGGCTGGATTGTTGATAAATGGACAAACACAGTAGATTATAATCGCGAAGGAAAAACAGGCAAAGTGGTTCCTGCAAAAAGAAAATATAATCCATTCAAGAAAGTAATGGTTCTTGGAACTGGATTTCCTGATTTTATTGCATTTAGAACTAATAAAATTGATAATAAAGAGTCTCCTCTTATGAAAGGATTTTGCGAGAAATGTAAAAAAGAATCCTTTGGTTATGAAATAACTAAAGGATTTATAACCTGCAATTTTTGTGGTGAACATATATTATCTATACCTCTTGAAAAGGAAGATAGATTAAAAGATAATCAGACTAAAATAATAAGTATTGAAGTCAAAAGTAAAGGCTATCTTGATAAAATTGAAAGGGATATGTGCTATTGGTTACTTGAAAATAATATTTTCTCAGAGATATTAATTGCTAGAAAAGGAAAAAAGCGGGGAGAAGTAGAATATATTGATTTCTCTGACAAGTATAATAAAAAACAATAAAACTTAAAATAAGCTCTTTACATGATTATGCATGAATAAAATTCTGCTTTTTCTGTTTATTCTTATGTTCTTCTCATTTATCTCTGGTTTATGCAATGAAGGGCAGATTAACATTAATGAAGCTTCCCTGGAAGAACTGGATGAATTATATGGAATAGGGCCTGTAAAAGCACAGTCAATTATAGATTCAAGGGCTTTTGAATCAGTTGATAATTTAATAGATGTATATGGAATTGGGGAAAAGACACTTGAAGGAATAAAAAACCAGGGGCTTGCATGTGTTGAAAATGAGGAAACAGAAGAAACAGAATCACCTCAAGAAGAAAAGGAGGAAGAAATACAAGAGGATGAAGAAGATGAGGAGGAGGAAGAAACTAGAGAAGACAAAAAAGAGGAAATAAAAGAAAAATCTGAAATAATTCAAACTTCCCTTAAAGAGAGTTCAAAAATAACAGGAAATGAAGTGCAGGTAATAACCATTAATCCCAAAGATATAAAAACAGAAGAAAATAAGAAAATTTTAGATACAAACAAATTAGCAATTTACGGGCTTGTGCTCTTTTGTATTTTGCTGATTGTTTTATTTGTGTTTAATAAAAAAAGGTATAAAAATGAGTTCAGATAAGAAAAGTTTGGAAACTAGAGTGAATCAAAGATTCCCACTATTTTCTTTAAAGGAAAATATAATATGAATAAAGAAATTAAAGAAACTAAGGGGATAAAATCTTCTATAATTCTTGAAATAATAGGAAGACCTCCTGAACATCTAATAGAAACTCTGGAATCAATAATAAAACAAATAGATGGAGAAAAAGGGATTTCTGTTATAAGCAAAAAAATAAATGAGCCTGTATTTATGAAGGATTCAAAGGAATTTTATACAACCTTTGCAGAAGTTGAGATTGAAGTTGAGGATATCCTGTATCTGGCTGTTGTTATGTTCAAATATATGCCTGCACATGTTGAGGTTATTGAGCCTGAATTAATTGCCCTTACAAATAATGGGTGGACAGACATTCTGAGTGAATTAACAAGAAGATTGCATGGATATGATGAAATTGCGAGAATGCTTCAGGTTCAGAATTCACAGATGCAAAAGAAAATGAGGGAATTGCTTCCTGAAAAAAATAAGATTCCTGGGCAGAAATCAAAAAAAGCAGAAAAGAAAGTTAAGAAAAAGACGAAGAAGAAAAAATAATTAATCACAAAAACGAAACATTTAAATATAACTTAATATTATATCTTATATAACTTAAAATGACACTTAAATCTCTTTCAAGAATTAGAAGCATTGGAGGTTCTTTAGTTGTTACCATACCCAAAGAAATTGTAAAGGAAAAATCTCTTAAGGAAGGAGAATTAATAGAACTGGAAATTGAGAAATCAAAACAGAATTTTCTTGGGGCTTTAAGGGGAATAGGTTCATTTACAAGACAGGACAGGATGGAAGAAAGAAACTTATGAGATTTTTTATTGATTCTTCTGCATGGATAGAATATCTTGGGGGTAGTTATAATGGAGAAAGAGTTCATCAAATTCTTAGCAAAGATGATGAAATATACTCTATTTCCATAATTATTTCAGAAGTTGTCAGCAGGGCCAGAAGAAAAAAACAAAATACTGATATAGCCTTCAGAGCAATAATCTCAAATTCTAAAATCTTGGATATAACCCCAGAAATTGCGAAAGAAGCAGGAATTTTACATGCAGATATGAAAAAGAAAATATCAGATTTTGGACTAGTGGATGCTATTATCTGGACTGTTGCTAAAAAATTAAATGCTAAATTGGTTACTTGCGATTCTCATTTTAAGGGATTTAAGGAAGCAGTATTATTAAAATAAATTAAATATTGAATTATCTTCTTTTATTATTTAACATGGGATCTATTTTATGCTTTGTTCCTCTGAATTTTATCCTGAAAAACCAGAGAACTACAATAAATAAAACTCCTACAATCAACCATCCAATTATTTTTTTATTGGGATTTTTCTCCTGTTTTACACAGCTTGAAATACAGCAATTAGCATCTTTTGTTTTGACAGTGGCGTTTGAACAAATCTCTCCTGAAGAACAGACTTTTCCTTTAATTTGCAAGCAGGTTTTTGAAGCAAGACTTTCTGAAGTTGTGGTTGTGTTTTTCTTTTTAAAAATATCCCAAAAACCAGAGGATTCCTCATCAGACTCTTCATTTTCTTCATCTGTTTGATTTTGTGCTTGATTTGTTGTTGTGGCAGTAATCTGATAAATTAAAGTGGAATTTTTATTTCCAGCTGAATCATTAAAATACCATCTATAACCAATTCTTGTTCCATTTGTGGAGTTTAATATTTTGGTAACATTCACTTTTGAAGGATTTTCTATAAATTTAATTGCTGAACTATTTACCCATTTCCCAGTATTGTTTGTTGAGAAGATATATGTTCCATATGGTTTTAATGCTGTTTCGTCGGTTATTTTAATTGAAAATCTGGTTATCTGCCCTGCTCTTGTGTTATTTATCTTAATTAAAGAATATATTGGAGAAATCCCGTCTTCCTCATGCTCTGAATCATTTATTTCATTTTCAGAATCAGAAGGACATTTCCCAAATAAGGCATTAAAAAAAGAGCATTCTTCATTATCAGGCTCTTCTGTATCTGTCTCATCTGGGATTTCAGAATTATTTTCTTCTTTTGGAGTCTCTGTATATTCCTGCAAAATTAGATAAACTGGAATCTCATATTCAAGATTATTTGTGCTTAATTTAATTGTCCTTATTGTTGTTCCATAAATTCCATTTAAAATAACATTCAAAGATTTTATCTGCCCTGAACGAATAACTATTGAATCTACTGCATCTTCTCCTTCAAATAAAAAATCAAAAGACCCCTCTGAAGTTCCGTAATTAATTTCTGTATCTATGGAAATTGTTAATTCTGGGGACTGAAAATTCTGAAGCTTTAAAGAAAAATTTCCATCCTCTAAAACAAATCCAGGATTTACTGAAAAATCTGCTGTTTCATTTATTATTTTAAAACTTTTTGAAATTGGAGCCTGGAATACCTGGGAATTTACAAAATACCTTACTCCACTTATGTTAACAGAATAATTATTTGGAAGCTTTCCAAAAGACTGGGCATAAATATAATAAACATCCCCTATTTTTGCAACTTTATAATCAAAAGCAGTTTTGACATGTCCTCTGTAAAATTGAATATTGCTTTCTGTTATAGGGTCTATAAAATTTCCAGAAACAGAAACCATGATTGTCTCTCCCTGAGAAATCTGGTTTTTCATATTAATCTCTGCAGCAGAGATTAAAGGAAATATTAATAGAAATAACAAAAGAAAAATTAATAGTCTTTTTTTCATTTCAATTAAAAGAAAAAGCACTTAATAAAGTTTATTTTCCCATATCTTTTAATTTTTTAAGAACATCGTCTAATTCATTTTTTGATTTTTCCTCTGGTTTCTTTTTTAAAGGAAGACGCCTGTGGGGTGCTCCCTGAATAGGTCCTGAAGAAGGTGGAAAAATCCTACGAGGAAGAATCCCATGATGAAGAGGAGGATGATGCAAAGGAGTCGGCATTTCAAATCTATTTTTTCCTTTTTTACCTTCAAATTTAGATTTTAATTTTAACCATTGAGTTCTTAATTTATCTCTGAATACAATTCCAATTGCAGAAAGAGCAATTAAACCAACTAAAATCCAAATCCACCAATAACCTGACTTTGTTGTTCTTCCTTTTTCTAAACAGCATATTTTTCCATAATCGCAATCATAAACTAAATTTTCTTTCTCTGTATCTGAACAAGATGCCTTGCATGTTCCTTGATTATCACTGCAGGAAAAAGTTCCAGAAACACAAGAACCACCTACACAACTGCCTGAATCACAATCTGAATCAATTTCACATACATCACTGCTGGATATTTCGCAGGTTCCTCCTACACAGCATATTTCTCCATAAACAGTATCATAAACTTCTACACTTGTTCCCCCTAAACAATATTCATCTTCATCTGGACTGCAAATTTCCCCTCCCTCCCCAGAACATGAAGAAAGAGATTTCTCACTATCACAACAAACAAAAAGACCTGTGCAGTCATAATTTTCAAAAATACTTCCTGCACCTTCACAATCTATTCTTGACATGCAAAAATATCCAGAATATTTACAATCAAGATTTTCATCTGGAGTTTGGGGTATGCATTCTCCTGAATCACTACATTCTTCATCCCAATTACAATCATCACCTGTTTCACAATACTCATCAGGAATATCTCCTTTGTTCAGGCAATTTCCTGATAAACACTCTTCATCAGTCCCGCATGTTCCTACTAATTCTTCTGTTGTTTCCTCAACACAAACATGATTATCACAACCCCATTCAGAAATCTCTTTATAGACTTTTGTTTTGTCATCTGAACAATATTTATTTGATTCAGAAGCATAAATCTCACAATCACTATCTAAAGTGCATTCTACTTCTGCTTCACAATCATCATCTGTTAAAGAATTGCAGCCTGGATTACAGCAACCATCATTATCTGTGCAATCAAAATAATCATAAAAACAAACACCCCCAGTGCATATAGATTCTTTGCAGGATATTTGAGGGCAATCAGTGTTTATTGAACATTCTGAATAAGGATTTGGGGTTTCTTTTGGCCAGATTGAATACAAAAGAAAAGCAGTATTTCTTGTATTTCCGCTGTTCCAACAACCATCACTTCCCTGGACATCCAAAAGCCATTCTTTGGAATTATCTTTTTCAATTGAAGATTTATAATAAAAAGGGAGTAAAGCCATTGCAGTGTCATAATATCTGTCTCCTGATTCTTCCCAGTATAATCCTGCTTTTTGTTTTAACAGCAACTCTGTTCTAAATTCTCCTGTTAAAAAATACAAAAGAGATTCTGGAAGATAAATTTTATTGGCATCCTTCATTGTAATAAGATAAGGCATAAATTTTGAAATATCATAACCTGAAGAATGCAAAACACCTGCTGCCCATAAACTTCCTTCATAATTGCAAACTCCTCCCTGTGCAAAACAAAATGTTTCTACTTTCTCTGTTGTTACTCCGTTAGATGCGGCAGAATGAACTTCTTCTGAAACATGAATAGTTGATGAATCTGTTTTTTTAAATAAAAGAGTTGTTATAAATCCGCTGTTGCATGAAATTTTTATATCCTTATTATAGCAAGTTGGAGAAATTTTTAACCAATAATTATCCTGTGCCAATCCAAGACAAGGTCCTGCGTTTGAAGATATTTTTTTATCTGCACCTATATTTACTGTATAAGTAGAATCTGAATAAGTAATTTTGCAGGAAACAGGACTTGAACTTTCAATTTCCAAAAACCAATCAATTCCAGTTGGAACTGCTGTCTGAATTAAAAGCCAGTTCTCTGCTTTTGTTGTGTTTAAATTGTCGCGTAATGCAAGAATAGCTTGGGCAGTATCTTTTACTTTGCAGGAGGATTTTGGCCAGCAATTATTTGAAGAATTATCTACAGAAACCTGCTGTTCGCATTTTCCTGTTGCCAATAAGGAAAATACTCTTTCTTCAAAAGTGAGTGAAGAACAATTGCTTGCATTTATTTTATTTTCAAGACAGGTGTATGCTTTTTCAATCTGGGCTTCTTCATCTGCAATTACCAAGGGTAAAATAAAGATAATCGAGATTAAAAGTATTAATAAAATTCCCTCTTTTCGCATAAGGAAAACAGGGAGGAGTTGTTTATAAATATTTTTATAAAAATTATTTCTTCTTATCCATCTTTCTGGAACTCTCATTTAAAGAAGTATTTTTCTTTACTGTGTAATTTACTGGATTTTTAAATCTCTTTTCTTCTGGAGTTGGAATAACCCCTATCCCCTCATAATAGTCTGTTGAGAAATTGGGGGGAAGAATTGGTTTATTTCTGTAACTCCAGAGAATTTGTGCAACAATATAACCTTCTTTAAGAGCGACTTCGTTTTTCTTATTCCATTCATAAATTCTCTTTTCAAGCTCATCTCTGTCCATTCCCACTGAACGGAAAAAATTTATAAGAACAAACAATGCTCTTTTTCTTCCGTCTGAAACTCCCTTAAGAATTGTTATTATTGAGGGGGGGAAATGCTCTTCTGAAAGATTTAGAAGTTTTATTGGTTTAAAATCAGAAGTTCTTTCTTTTGAATTTTTCTCATCTTTATTATTTTCTTTATACCAGTCCAGGGCCTGCATTAAAAGCTCAGAAGCCTCTCCTTCTTTTGAATCAGGCATAAAATTCCTTATGTCTTCTTTAGATAATTTCATTGGATCTGCATTTTTCATTTCAAATTTTTCAATTTCACCTGGTTTCAGGACAATGCTTGCTAAAGCTGTTTTTTCATGAAGAGAATAAGGCATTCTGAATAAATGCCTTGGAGAAACCAAAACCAAATCAGGCATTACTTCTTTTGAAGCCATATAATCCTTAATATATTTATTAGGTCTTTCTAATTCAGATATTTTCTCTATGAGATTATTTTTTGTTTGCTCAATTATGTATTTTACCAAAATTCTTGGCCATTCAGGGAATTTATCTGATGTTTTTATTCCATTTATTTCTTTAGGAAAGGCTTTCCAGGGAATGAGAATATGAAATCCTTTTGAACCACTAAATTTAACACTTATATTCTTTATTCCATTAAATTTTAATATTTTTATTATCTCAATTGCCATTATTTTGCTGTAATCTATATATTTGCTGTCTATATCAAGAATAAGGTCCCATCCTTTTCTTAATTCATTCAACTGCCTTTCATTCATTCCTGTCTGAATTCTCAAAGGGTCCTCCCATAATTCTTCTGAACAATGAAAAGAAGTTGCTCCTTTTTTTACAAGTTCAAAAATATCTCCTGGATATTCCAGAACATCGGGACGTTTTCCAAACCCCTCAAAATATCTTGGACAAACCTCCCTGTTTTTAGAAAATTCAAAAATTGCTTTTTGAATCTCTGGCCTGGAATAATATACACTTGTTATTTTCCTTATCCTGTCTTCATTAACAGAGATCTTCTCTTCTCCCATATTCTAGATTAAGTTGAAGGATTTATATAATTATTCTATTACTTTACAACAGCAATGCTTAAATAAACAAATTCTTTTTGAGGACAATGAAAGTCAAATTAGAAAATTCCACTCTTCTCTCAAAAGCAATTGAATTAATTTCTGAAATAGTAAGCGAAGTGAGAATAAAAGTAAATGATTTTGGATTAAGCATTATTGCCATTGACCCTGCAAATGTTGCAATGGTGGGATTTAAAATCCCAAAAAGCGCCTTTTCACACTTTGAAGCAGGGCAGGAAATTCTTGGGGTTAATCTTGATAGTTTAAAAAGAATTTTAAAAAGAGGTTCTGGCTCCTTGATTTTAGAAACAAAAGAAAATTTTCTTGAAATTCAAATGCAGGACAGAATAAGCAGAAACTTTACTTTAAGTTTAATTGAAATAGAAGGAGAAGAAAAGGAAATGCCCTCTCTTGAATTTAGTTCAAGGGTAGAGATAAATTCCAATGATTTTATAGACTGTGTTGAAGATTGCGCTGTTGTTGCTGATGCATGCTCCTTAATTGTCAAAGAGGGGAGATTCATTATAGAGGCAAAAGGGCTTAATTCAGCCAGAACAGAATTTTCAGGGGATGAAGCAAAAATAAATGCAGAATCCTGCAAAGCCAAATACAGCCTGGAGTATCTGCAGAAATTTGCAAAAGCTTCAAAACTATCTCCTAAAACCATTCTTAATTTTGCAGAGGATCATCCATTAAAAATGGAAATCAGGACAGATTCCATTGAATTGTCTTTTCTTCTTGCTCCAAGAGTTGAGACTGATGATTAAAATACATTTACTAATTAAGAAATATTTTTAAACAAGAATATCGTTTAGAATTAATGAGGGAGAGAAAAAAAGGTGGTGGTAAAAGAGCACAAGTTACTATTTTTATCATAATTGCTATATTGGTTATTGCTATTGGAGTTCTGATTTATATGTATTATCCAAGATTAAGGCCCACTATAAGTGTTGAATCACAAAATCCTCCTGCTTATATTCAGGAATGCATGGAAGAAAAAATTTCTGAAACAGCGGATATTCTTTCTCTGCAGGGAGGGAGTGTTGCTCCTGAATTTTATTATAATTATGAAAAAAATAAAATAGAATATCTCTGCTATACAAATCAGTATTATCAGTCATGTGTTGTGCAACAGCCAATGCTAATTCAGCATATTCAGTCTGAAATATTAAATGAAATTGAAGATGAAACAGTATCCTGTTTTAATTCTATGAAAGAAAGCTATGAAAATAAGGGATATGATGTAAATATGAAACCAGGAGATACTGTGGTGGAGTTATTGCCTGGTAAAATCATTACAACCTTTAATTATGAATTTGTCATAACAAAAGGAGACACTGAAAGATATGAAAATTTCAAGATTGTTCTGGATAATAATCTCTATGAACTTGCAGCAATAACAAACAGCATAATAAACTGGGAAACCCAATATGGAGATGCTGAAATAACAACTTACATGAATTATTACCATTATTTAAAAGTTGAAAAGATAAAACAAATTGATGAAAGCACAATCTATATTTTAACAAACAGGGATACTGAAAAGAAATTCCAGTTTGCATCAAGAAGTTATGCATTCCCTCCAGGACACAGTATTCCTCCAGGAGATATTATTTAAGATGAAAAAAAAGAATTTAATTTTTATTTTGATTGTTTTTTTAATTGGGATTTTATTAATTAATTTTAGTTCTGCTATAGAAAGCTCTTATTGCTGTGAAAGATTAAAGAATGATGGCCCCTGGTGCATGAATGCTTTATCTAATGAATGTGCAACTGGAATAAATCCCTTTTCTTCTTCTGGTGAAAGCTATAAAAAAGTTCCAACTTCCTGTGAAGCAACTTCTTATTGTCAGCTTGGAACATGCATAAATTCTATTCAGGGAACATGCATGACAAATACCCCCCAGGTGGTTTGTAATAATAATGAAGGGCTTTGGAAAGCAGAAAATATTGAGGATTTGCCTGAATGCACTCTTGGTTGTTGTTTATTGGGAAATCAGGCTGCTTTTGTGACTCAAACTGAATGCAAAAAATTATCTTCAGAATTTGGATTAACAACAAATTACAGAAAAGATATTACAAGTGAATTAGAATGTATAGCAAGCATAACCACAGATGAAATAGGTGCATGTGTTTTTGAAAAAGAATATGAAACAACATGCTTAATGATTGCCCAAAAAGAATGTGTAGGGGATATAAAAGGGGTATTTCATTCAGGATTTTTATGCTCTGCCAAGCAGCTTGCAACTAATTGCGGACCAAGAGGGGGAACAACTTGTTTTGATGAAAGTGTTTATTTTTTAGATACCTGCAATAATATTGCAAATATTTATGATGCTTCAAAATTAACTGATGACAATGATTACTGGACATATATTCAGGAACCTTCCTGTGATAATGAAAAAGGAAATAAAAATTCAAAAACCTGCGGTGCATGTGATTATTTTTCAGGAAGCATATGCCAAAATTATGAAAGAGGGAAGACAATAAAGCCAAATTATGGAGAAGCTTTTTGCGGAAGCCTGGATTGCTCCTATGATGAAAATAAAAACGGAAGAATTGAGAGTGGTGAGAATCATCTTCATGGAGAAACCTGGTGTGCAACAAATGTGAAAAGCCCTGACAATGCAAATGCTCCTGGAAGCAGATATTTCAGGATGCTATGCTATAATGGAGAAGTCATTATTGAACCTTGTTCTGAATTCAGGCAGGAAGTTTGCATTGAATCAGAAGTAAATGATTATAGTGTTGCGGGATGTGTTGTTAATAGATGGCAGGATTGTGTAAATCAATCAAGCAAAGATACTTGTGAAGATGTTTATGCAAGAGATTGTAAATGGATTGAAGGATATAGTATTCTAAAAGATTCCAAAGGAAATAATCTAGGATTTACTACAAAAGAAGTTTGTTCAGGATTATTTGATGGCAGATTATGTAATGAAATTCAAATCCCTGGTTCCTGTGTTCCAAAATCTCCCCCTGGTTTTGATTTTTGGGCTGGAGAAGGATATGGACCAGAAATATGCAATGTAGGAAGCTCAACCTGTGTTGTTAGATATGAAGTTGGAGTATTGGCAAGCAGAAAGAAATTAGAACAAAAAGATTGGGATGAAAAAAAGGAGAAATGCGTTGAGAATTGCTATTGCATTCCTGGATATAAAAAAGGGGATACTAAAAAAGACAGCAAATATGCAAAAACAAATCCTCCTTTTGATGGTTATGATGAATGGACTAATGCAATGAACAATATATGCACTGCATTAGGAGATTGCGGAAACAAAGAAAATTATCTTGGATTTTCAGGAGATATTAAAGAAGTGTTTACAAGTGAATTTGTAAAAAAACCATAAAATGAAAATAATAAAAAAAAGAAAAAAACAAATTGAAGCAATTCTTCAGATAGCAATTTTAGTAATTGGAATTCTTGCAATTTCCTGGATGATTGGAGGTGAAGTAAAAGTTGTTAGTGCTGTTGAGGGAAGTGAACCAACAACAGGAACACCAAACACTGCTCCTTGTCTCTTAACTTTTTGTGGAGTTGATAACAAGGTTTATGGAAGTAAAAGAAATGCAGCAGGATATTGTGAAATAAATTATAATGATTTCAAAGAAAAATGTGATTATGGGTGCGATGGCGGAGTTTGTAAAATAAAACAAAATTCTGCTGGAAATGCCCTAAAAACAATAACAAGTCTATCTGCAACTGTTTCATCAGCTAAAGGAACAGCTGCTGCAATAAAAAAATTATCGACTCCAATCGGAAGTGCAGGAAATAAAAATCCTCCAACTACTCCTTCAACAGCTACTACATCAGCGTTCAGTACATTCCTTTTTGGAAAAGATACTACTCCTGGTGTTAGTGGTGGATGGACAGGAGTTGGGGGTGAAAGTGCCATAGGAGCAGTAGGATCAATTGTTATTTGGTCTGCAGTTGCATTTGCTGTTGGAAGATATGTTATTGGACCTTTATTTGGATTAAGTATTGCAAATTCCCAAGCATTAGGGTATTCTTTGGCAGCAGGAACAGCAGCAGGATTGCTTGCAACATCCACTGCAATATTGGGATCTAGTGCAGTTGGAGGACCAATTGGATTAGCAATTGGAGTTGTTGTTGCATTTGTTACATTTATTGCAATAGGAAAAAAATCATCAGCAGATATTATTCAGATAGGGTGTTATCAATGGGATTCGCAAAGCGGAAGAGATTTAACAGAAGTTCAGAAAAAACAAAGATGTGAATTATGCAATAATCAGGGAGATTTGCCATGCACAGAATACCAATGCAGAAGTTTAGGTCAGGGATGCATTTTAATTAATGAAGAAGAAACAGGAAGTCAGTTATGCATTTGGAATAATACACAGGATATTATTCCTCCAGTAATAATCCCCTGGGAAAAGGCATTGTTAGATGATTTCAAATATACTCCTGATAATACAATCTCTCCTCCTGATAAAGGAGTTAAAATAGCTTATACTGGAACAGAAGATGTTACAACAGATGGAACTACAAAATGTTCTCCTCCTTATACTCCTATTTCATTTGGTGTTCAATTAAATGAACCTGCAAAATGCAAAATAAATCCATTAAAACTTTCAAGTTATGCTGAAATGGCTGACATTTATATGGGAAGGGGAATAAGAGCTTATAATCAATCTTTTGCATTAAGCTTACCAAGCAAAGAAGCATTAGAAGCAGAAAACATAACAGTTGAAAATGGAGGAAAATATGAATTATATGTAAGATGCGAAGATGCAAATGGAAATTCCAATATTGCAAATTTTGTGTTTAAATTCTGCATAAGCCAGGGACCAGACTTAACTGCTCCAAAAATATTAGGGACAAGTATATTAAGCGGACAACCAATTGCACATGGACAAAAATCAATTGATATTGATTTATATGTTAATGAACCTGCTGAATGTAAATGGAGTCATTTAGATAAAACTTATGATGCAATGGAAGAAAATATGGCTTGCTCTAATTCTGTTGCAGAAATAAATGCACAGATGATTTATACTTGCTCTGGTAATTTAACTGGATTAAAAGATAACCAAAATAACAAATTTTATTTCAGATGCAAAGACCAGCCACATTTAGCAGGTGGAGAAAAAGAAAGTAATAGAAATGAAAATACTCAATCCCATGTTTTAAGCCTTATTGGAACAAGCGCCCTTGTTATTGAAGAAGCTGGACCAGAAGGAGTGATTGAGGATTCAACAGAGGTTATTAGAGTTGAATTAACAGCTCAGACTTCTGCTGGATATGATGAAGGAAAAGCAGTATGTTCTTTTAGTGAAACAGGTGCTTTAGGAAGTTATGTTGATTTCTTTTATGGATATGATACTGAACCTTTTTCACAATATCAGCATACACAAGAACTCTGGTTAGGGCAGGGAAATTATTTTTATTACATAAAGTGCAAGGATAAAGGAGGAAATACTGATGATGCAAATGTAAGCTTTAGTGTAAAAACAGATGTTTCCTCTCCAATTGTTGTAAGAGTTTTCAAGGATATTTCAGATTATGGGGGAGAAGCACTTAAAGTAATTACAGATGAAGCTTCTGAATGTGTTTATTCTGGTTTTGGATGCACTTATTTATTTAAAGATGGAACACCAATGATAATTCTCCTTGATGATAAAGAACATTACACTGACTGGGATATTAATACTGATTTGTATATAAAATGCAGAGATGAATTTGGAAATGAACCTCTTCCAAATCAATGCAGTATAATTGCAAGAGCATTTGAAATACCTGAATTGCAAAATTAATGAAATCTTTATAAAAGATAATTGCTTTTTTATTTAATGAAAAAACAGGAAAATCTTGATGCAAAAAGAATAATAAAAAAAATAGAAAAAGAAAAAGATAATATCCGTAAAATAGGTGTAAAAAAGATTGGGTTATTTGGTTCTTTTGCAAAGGGAAAACAAAAGAAAAATAGTGATGTTGATTTTCTTGTTGAATTTAATAAGGTTACTTTTGATAATTATTTCTCATTAAAAGAATTGCTTGAAGAACTTTTCAAAAGAAAAATTGACTTGGTCATTGAGGGAGATTTAAGACCTGAATTAAATTATGTTAAAAAAGAGGCAGAATATGCAAAAATATGAGCTTTATTTAAATCAAATTTTAGAGAATATTAAAAAGATAGAAGATTCCTTCAAGGGAAAAGGTAGAGAGAATTTAGAAAAAGAAGATACCTTAAGAGATGCTACCTATATGAGAATTCAAGTAATTGGAGAAAACATCAATAAAATTCCTTTTAGAATAAAAAGTAAACACCCAGAAATTAAATGGGAAAGAATAAAAGATTCAAGAGATATAATTAGTCATGCATATATTAAAGTCAATCTAAACATAATTTGGGATTTAATAAAAACAGAACTTCCAAAATTAAAAGGGGTTATAAATGAGATATCAAAAAAAGAACGATAAAGCCCAATGGATAAAATCAAAGATTTTGCCAGCTTCACCTTTCAGCAGAAAGGCTCAGATGGATTTATCTTTTGGGACAATATTCTCAATAATCCTCATAATTCTGTTTATTGCCTTTGCAATATTTGGAATAAATAAATTCATGGGAGTGCAGAAACTTGCACAGGTTGAAAAATTTAAAAGTGATTTGCAGACAGATATAAACAATATGTGGAAAAGCACACAAGGCTCCCAGATTCTTGAATATTCTCTGCCAAGCAAGATTACAAAAGTTTGCTTTATTGATGATGAATTTGAAAATATCTATTTTGTCCCAAATGATTTCAGGGGAGGGGTTCTTGAAAACATTGATTTTGACAAAACAATTCCAGGAAATATCAATCAGTTATGCATAAATACAAATAAAGGAAAAATCAGTTTAACAATAAAAAAGAATTATGGAGAGAATTTAATTACAATAACAAAATGAAGAGAAAGGGTGAATTGCAGTTTTCTTTTGCATGGATTTTCGCAATTATTGCAGGAGCATTTATCTTATTTCTTGCTATTTTTGGTGTAACTAAATTCATAGGTATAGAAAAAACTTCTTCTGATGCCCAAACAGCAAAAGACATAAGTGTTTTATTAAATCCTCTTGAATCCAGTTTTGAGAGTGGGAAAAAAAGCCTTATAAGCACTCAGGCTGAAACAAGAATATATACTGGATGCAGTGAAACAGGATTTTTTGGAAAGCAATTAATTAAAACCAATCAAAAAATAGATAATAAATGGAGTGAAACAGACATAAATATTGTTTCTCAGAACAAGTATATTTTTTCAAAAGATTATGCTGATGGAAAAGATTTTTATATTTATTCCAAGCCCTTTAACCTTCCTTTTAAAGTTGCAGATTTGCTCTATCTTACTTCTTCTGAAGACAAATATTGCTTTATTGAGCCTCCTGATGAAATAGAAAATGAAATATTAAGCTGGAATTCAGAAAATCTATTTATTGACGCCAATTGCCCAGAAAACAGCATAAATATCTGTTTTAAAGATGGGGGAAATTGTAATATTGTTGTAAATGAAAATTCAAAATTTGTCAAGAAAACCAATGAAATAGTGTATTATGAGGGAAATGCATTAATATATGCTGCAATATTTTCAGATAAAGAATCCTATGAATGCCAATTAAAGAGACTTATGAAAAGAACAGAGCAACTCTCATTGATATATAAAGATAAAGCAAATTTTTTGTTTCAAAAAACAGGATGTTCTTCTGCATTAATTCCTGACTTAGTAGTTCTCGGTAATTATGCGAGAAATTTCGATAACTCAGAGGATTTAAGTGTTGTTTATAATTTTGCAGATACTCTTCAGACTAAAAATGAAAGATCAAAATGCAGACTATGGTAATGAAAATCTATACTCCAAGGTTTTTTCCATTTTCCACTCTGCATGGAAGGGCGATTTTTTAAATTGCCTCCTAATAAAATCGCACAGATAAAAATGAAAACCAGAATTAATCAAAACATGAAATCAATCAAGGCCCAGATGAAAATACAGCAAATGTCCTTTATGCTTATTGCTGTGTTTATCTTTTTTGCATTGGTCGGAATCTTTATACTTACTATAAAATCTTCTGGTTTAAAAGATTCAGCAACAAGACTTCAGGAAGAGAATGCCCTGCTTCTTGTTTCAAAATTAGCAAATTCCCCTGAATTTTCCTGTGAATTAGCTTTTGGTTCTGAAAAAACAGATTGCATAGATGTGGATAAGGTTATGATGCTCAAAGAAAATATAGAAAAATACTCTGATTTTTGGGGAATCTCAAATATAGAAATAAGGAGAATTTATCCAAAAAACAGAAATATTATCTGTACAACCCTAAATTATCCAAATTGCGATACAATCAAGATTCTGAATAAAGGAATTACTGGAAATGACAGGTATAATTTTGTTGTCTGGTGCAGAAAAGAGAAAATCGGAAATGAAATAGAAAATAAATGCGAATTAGCAAAAATAATAGTGAGGTATGAAGAAGTAAAATGATAAAAAAATATAAAAAAGGTCAGGAAGAGAAAATTTCAGGAAGAAATTTCCCTATACTATCCAGAAAATCTGGACAGGATCAAAAATCAAAGATTTTAGCTGCTAACCTCAAAAGAGGTCAGGAAGAGATAGCAGGATTTGCAGTGATATTGGTTATTGTCTCAATAATTCTTTTGGTTTTTTTAGTTTCTTATCTTAAAAACTCTGAATCAGAAAGTGTCCAAAACTATGAAGTGAATAGTTTTATACAGGCTTTTTTACAGGTTACAACAACTTGTGAACAGACTTCAGGAAATCTTTCAGTGCAAAAACTGATTTCTGAATGCGAAAAAAGAGGTATTTGTTTATCTGGAGAAAAATCCTGTGATATTTTAAAAAACACCTTAAAGAATTTAACAAACTCCAGCTGGAATGTTGGAGAAGAATATCCTGTAAAAGGATATGAATTAAATATAACTGCAAATAACAAGGAGATTTTAACCCTGAAAGAAGGCATAGTTACTAAAGAATACAAGGGTTCTGAGCAGGATTTCTCAAAAGGAGGAGATTCTGTATATATCTTTTTTAAAGCATATTATTAGATTTTTATCTGCATAGTTATTGTGTCGATTATTATCTCTGGTCTATGGCGTGTTCTTCCTTTTATCTTCTCCTCAACTAATTCAATAAGTCCAAATCTTTCCAATAATTTTATATCATCATTAACAGACTTAAACCCCCTGTTTAATTTCTTAGCCAATTCATAGATGGATTTAGGTTTTGAATTTTTTATAGCATCCAGAATTCTTGCTTTTTCATTGCTTAAAAGCTGCCTTAATGCTAACATACCTGAAAAATCATAGTCTTTTTTAGAAAGTTCTGGTGTCTTAAAAATAGAAAAAGCCCCTTTATTTTCCCTTATTGTTATCTCCAAAACCTTGGGTTTTGCCATTTAAAAATCTCCTGATATATTAATTAATATATATTTTATATTTATATACATTAAAATAATATATATTATAATTAATTACCCTATCTTAATAAATGTTTGTTTTTAGACCTCTTTATATCTGTGTTAATATTGTAGTGATAACATAAGGTTTATAAATAAAACCATAAAATCTTCGGGTTTACTAAAAATAAGGCACAATTTTAAAGG
>Ga0208375_1001101_pt1 | contig 32714 bp, 41 predicted proteins | sample RifOxyD1_FD_184038 | JGI IMG/M metagenome (GOLD analysis project Ga0208375, IMG submission 184038) | Soil microbial communities from Rifle, Colorado - Rifle Oxygen_injection D1 (SPAdes) | ecosystem: Environmental > Terrestrial > Deep subsurface > Rock core/Sediment | place: Rifle, Colorado...
AGGTCAATCTTTCTTCAAATTCGGAATTGTGGACCTAGGCGGAGTCGGACCGCCGATACGACAATGCGAATGTCGCGTTATGCCACTTAACTATAGGCCCGTTTCGGCTTACTTATATTTATCATAAAACAGTGATTTTTTCTTCATCAAAATAATGATATGCGTATTTTTTATATCATGGAATCTAGTTTGCTATAATTTAGTGGCGTGACGAAGGCCGCATTTGTTAATTACATGAATCAGATAAGATTTAAAGAAAAATTTAATTTTTTTTATAAAGTTATTAACTGGCTGTTTTTAGCAATCAGCTTAGTGATCATTTTTATGTTGTTTTTTGTTGACTCCAGCTCCGCGCGTGCGACTGATTATGATATGGGAGCCAATGATTTTAACCTCCGTTTTGACGGTCCAGCGACCAACGGCTATCTCGGTACTAGCATTGAGGCGATTGATTTGGACAATGATGGCTTACTGGATATTGTAATTGGCGCTCCAGATACGAGCAATAATGGCAGCAGTTCCGGTTCGATTTATATAATTTACAATTCGCTTTTGCAGTCTTTATTATCTAGTTCGACTACAACGATCGACTTCGCAGATTCCGATAACTTCAGTTTACGAATCGATGGTGCCGCAACCAGTCATCTTTTTGGTAGTCGAGTGAGAGGAGCGGACATCGATAATGATGGCAAGAATGATTTGATTGTTACTGCGCGAGGTGCAAATTATAACAGCCGGAGCGGCTCTGGATCTTTGTATGTCATTTACAACACCTTACTCTCATCTTTTTCGCAAAAAACGCTAGACTTAAGTTCATCGACCAATTTTAATCTCCGTTTTGACGGCGCCGCCGCGGCTGACTATTTGGGTTCGGTGATTTTAGAGGCAGTCGATATTGACAATGATGGCAGAAAAGACATTTTGACGCACGCGCCGTTTGCGGATAATTCTTTTTCTGGCTCTGGCTCTGTTTACATCATTTACAATACTTTGGTTGACGATTATTCCGGTGTCGGTCAGGTTGTCGATTTGAACAATATTAATAATTTTAGCTTGCGTTTTGATGGTGTTCTTGCTAATGGTTATCTTGGATTGGCTGACGGTCTCGCTACTGGGGATGTTGATGGCGATAATAAGCAGGATTTATTAATTGCTTCAAGATACGCTGGTTATAACAGCAGAAGTACATCTGGATCTGTTTGGTTGATGTACAACAGTTTGATCTCAAGTTATGCCGAGAAAACGATTAGCCTTGCCAGTTCCACCAATTTTAATCTCCGTTTTGACGGCGCCGCAGCGACGGATTTTTTTGGCAATGCCTTATCGGATCCTATTGATATTAATGGTGATGGATTTCTGGATTTAAAGCTGTCAGCTTATGCTAAAGACGGGACTGGCGGCACTGATGCCGGTGCGGTGTATTTAATTGATCATTCATTATTCAGTAATATTACTGGTACCGGGAATACAATGGATATGAACATAACTTCTAATTTCAGCCTTCGTTTTGACGGCGCCGCTAAACATCATTTATTGGGCGTGACTAAAACTCCCTGGATTGATATTGACAATGACGGCGCCGCAGATCTTTTGTTGGCGGCAAGCGACGCCGAAAATAACCTCACCAATGGCAATGGCAAAGGCTATCTTTACGTTCTTAAAAACTCCTTAGTCCAGGCGAATTATGCTGGAACGGGAAATGTAATTGATATGTCATTGGTTTCGAGTTATAGCTATTTGATTAAAGGCGCGAATCATAGTGATCAGCTGACTCTCGGCGAGCTTAAAATCGCTGATATCAACGATGACGGTAAAAACGACTTTCTATTGATGGCTAGTTATACTGATTATAATTCTCGGACTAATTCGGGATCGGTTTACCTGATTTATAATTTTCCACATATGATTTCTCCGAATGCTGGCGAGAACATTGTTGTTAGGGGTGCGGATCTGGTGATTTCCGGGAATGTTAGTTCTGTTAATTCTGTCACCCCTGTTTCCGTGGTCCAATATAGCATTGATAATAATAATTTTAGCGGGACATGGAATAATTGTTCTGGTGCCGCGATTTTTTCTTGCTCAATTAGTACTGGTTCTCTCCCCGATAGTGAACATGTTGCCAGATTCCGAACCCATGACGCAAACGCTTCTTATTCTGCGTCGTCTCGTTATCAATCCTATGTTTTTAATGTAACCAATTCTCGCGGAAGCTTTTTGCCGATTGAGGCTTTTAATCTTCCCTCGGCGCCACAAGGCGGTTTTAAAATTATAACCAACCAAATCACGAATTCTCGACTTGTCGGTCTACACTTTATCGTTGGTCAAGACATAAAAAAGATGGTGATTTCTTTGACGGGCAATTTTGACGACTCGATTATTGAATTTTTTTCTTCTCAAAAGGAGGTGGATCTGTGCTCTAAATTTGGCGGGTTTGTTAGGCAATCAATTTGCAAAAATGGCCAGTATACTATTTATGTTAAGTTCTTTACAGAATATGGTCAGCCTTCAGAAGTTATTTCGACATCGGTGCGTTTGGTTTCTGGTGATTCGCCGGACAATCACAGCGTTGTTTCGGCACTATTTATCAAGCCTCTTTACAAGGGAATGTCTTCCAGTGACGTGAAAAGACTTCAATCTCTGTTATCTGATTTACCAGAGATTTATCCAGAGGGCTTAATTACTGGTTATTTTGGTTTTTTGACCGAAAAAGCGATTCAAAGATTTCAAGTTCAATACGGAATTACAAGCCTTTCCACTGATCCGGGTTATGGATATGTCGGACCGAAAACTCGAGCAAAACTTCAGGAAATATTTAATAGGTAATTATCTCTAGTGATGCGCATTCTTTATATTACTGGTTCTTATCTGCCGTATGTCAGTGGCGTGACGCTTTCAATAAAGAATTTCAAAGAAGAATTGGAGAATCTCGGTCACGAAGTCATCTTGTTGGCGCCGTGGGTTCCGGGGTTTAAAGATCAAGAGCGGAATGTCAGACGTTATCCGGCGGTACCAGTCCCGTTTTTCAAGGATTTTTCCATTCCCTTGCCGTTTTTGTTCCCAAAAGTTTTTAGCCTGATTTTTAAAGAACATTTTGATTTGATTCACGTTCATCATCCTTTTTATATTGGCAGTTTTGCGTGGCTAGTTGCGCGTCTTAAAAAAATCCCTTTGGTTTTCAGTTATCACACTCGTTATGACTCTGAATTTGTTGGCGCCTTAAAGTCTCGGGCGGTTAAAAAACTCACAGTTGATTGGGTTAATGCTTTTTGCAAAAAGGTTGATTTGATAATCGCTAATTCCCGATTCACGGAAAAATATTTGAGAGAAAGAGATAGGACTTTGAGTATTGCCGTTATTCCCAACGGTATTAAAAAACCCGAATCTCAATCTCTCGATCAACGAAGCAAGAAAGCTTTTTTAAGAGATATTGGGCTAACGGAAACTAACGTTGTCTGTCTCTGTGTCAGCCGCCTTTCGCGGGAGAAAAATCTTGAGCTGGCGATCAAGAGCCTTTTATTTTTACCAGAAAACTTTTTTCTTTTGATTGCCGGACAAGGGCCATACGAAAAAAAGCTTAAAGATTTGGCTAGAGATCTGGGGTTGGGTTCAAGGATCAAATTTTTGGGGAAGCAATCACAAGAAGATTTGGTCAGGTTTTACCAAGTCGCCGATGTTTTTGTTTATCCGTCTTTTTCAGAGACTCAGGGACTGGTTGTGTTTGAGGCCTCAAGCTTCGGCTTGCCATCAGCAACCCTTGATTCAGATTTGTCGAATGAGGTTTTTTTGACGAAAACATTGAAATCAACTGCTGTTGATCCTGAGGGTTTTGCTCAAACTATTAAAGCAGCCTATGGAATAGGGGGCAGCCAATCGAAATCATTAAGAAATTGGTCAGAAGGATTTACGACAGAAAGTTTGGCCAAGCATCTGGCAGTTGAATATAAAAAAGTTGTTGATGTTTTTAGATTGAATCAGACCGGCTGGCAGTCGTGGAGTGTCAATCCTGATTCTTGGTTCCGATTTCCAAGAAACCGGTTTAATCCTCTATATAAGACAAACTATGAAGTCGAGGTCAAAGATCGGGACCGAAAAAAATCGAAGATTGTTGGTTGGAATTCCTGGACAGCCTTCGGTTTTGATGTTTCCGAGGAAAAAGTTCTGCTTCAGGCTGATTGGTTAAAACAACACCCGCGAATTCCCGTTGATTATCTGGTTATCGACGATGGTTGGACAAGATGGGGAGATTGGTTGTCGCCTGACAGAAAAAAATTTCCCCAAGGTTTAAAAAACGTGCACGAAGAGATAAAGAAAAGAGGATTAAAGCCTGGGATCTGGATGGCGCCGTTTTTAGTTGAAGAAAAATCAGAACTTTTCAAGCTGCACCAGCTTTGGCTGGCGAAATACAAAGACGGTCCGATTGACGGTTTGCAAATGGTTCCGATTGTTGAGGCATTTTCAGTTTTTATTCCCGAGATTGGTCGTTATCTTCTTGATTTCAAAAAGCCTGAAGTTTGGAGCTTCATTTTCAAATCAATTGACCATCTCGTTAGCGATCTTGGCTTTAAGTTATTAAAACTTGATTTTTTATTCAGTCCGTATTTTTATCCTGGCATCTCTCCGAAAGAGGCCTCAGAAGCAGTACAAAAACTTCTCAAATATGTTAAAGAAAAACACTCCGATGTTTTCACGATTGGCTGTGGCTGTCCTTTGTCTGATGCCATGGGCCTCGTTGACGCAATGAGGATTGGTCCAGACGTCTTGGTGGCGCCATTATTTTCAAACATGACGTTTCCAATTAATCATTGGAAGATAAAAAAAATTAAGGAAAATGTTTCTCGGCGAGAGTGGACAGAGAGGTTTTGGCTTTTGGACCCTGATGTTTTTGTTTGCCGTAAGGGAATTGGTTTGATGAAAAAAGACATTCTTTCCTTGAGGGATTCGATCAAAAGAGCCGATGGTCTGGTTTTTCTTGGGGATGATTTGACAAAATTGAACGATCAAGAGATCGATAACTATATCTTTCCATTGTTCCAATAGATAACCTCAAGATTTTGTCGTCATTTCGGTTATAATATTTAAGAGATTATCATGGGGAGATCGGTCGGCTCCCTGTGTGCTATTAATAAACTAATCGTATGAGCAATAATTTAAAAATTGGCTTGGTTTTTGGCGTTCTGTTGCTTCTGGCGGGGGCTGGGTTCGGTTATTACCAATATGCCGCAAACCAGATAAAGTCAGTTGCTAATCAAGTAGAAAACATTTTGCCTTCTTTTGTGCCATCGACTTCAAGTCTTTTGGGGGCATCGTTACCGTTTGCTACGGTGGATGACTTAGTTGATTCTGTCTTGTCAGATGTTTCTTTTGAATCAGGCCTTTCGAGTGAGGAGTTTTCTGACCTTGATCAAGCTTTGCTTTTGGAATCCCAAGCGGTTAGTGAGTTTGGACAAACGTATGATTCAGCTGAACTTTAAACAGATTGTTGTTTTTGTTCTGGTTTTTGTTTTTTCTGTGTCTGTATTTAGCAGCTTAACATCTGCGGCTACTTCAACGCCGGGTTTCAGGGAGAATATTTGTTCCAGACTGACTAATTTCATTTCAAAAATGGAGGTTCGGGTTTCTGAAAAAGAGCAAAGAATCAGGGGGCGTCATCAGGATGGGATTGAGAAAAGAGGGGAGAAGCTTGAGGCTTGGGATGCCAGGCGCGAGGAAAGAAGGGCATCGGCTAATGAGAAAATGACTGATTTTTTCCTTAAGTTTGAGCAAAGAGCTCAGACAGACATTCAAAAGCAAGCCGTGGCAGTGTTTAAAGCAGCGGTTTTAGCTGCGATTCAAACCAGGCAAGCAGTTGTTGATGCCGCCATCGTGTCTTTTCGTTCGGAAGCGGAAAAACTTTTAGCCGAGAGAAAGTCAGTCGCAGAAACAGCTGTTGCTGTTTATAAAGTTAGTCAAAAAGCCGCGTTCGATAAAGCTAGGTCAAGTTGTGAATCGGGCGTTGATCCAAAGACGGTTTTGGAGACTCTGAAAACAGAGTTGAAAGCTGCTAAAGATAAGTTTGAGGTTGATCGGCAGGCAATAGAAATAGTCGCCAGTAAGATCAGAGCCTTGAATGAAACTAAAAAAGCGGCATTCGATAAGGCGCATGGTGATTTTAAGGTTGCTTTGGAAAAAGCTAAGTTAGATCTGAAAGCCGCGTTTCCGCAGCCAACTTTAACGCCGGCGATATCGCAAACCACGACTCCGACACTAAGTCCAACGCCATAAAGTCGAAGATTGTGTCATCACAAAGAATAATCCCGATTGTCTCGGGATTATTCTTTGTGATGAGACCTGTCCTTGTGGGTATAAATTTGCAAATTACCAGTTTTCTGTGTTTTTTGAAATAAATTCATTGTTTTTTTGTATTACAAGAGTAGGGGTCGATGATTATTAAGGTAAAGATGAAAATATATGGATATAAAGAAGATATTACTTTCTGTCTCCGCGTTAGTTTTGGTAGGTGTTCTAAGCCTTGGGTTTGTTGATTCTGTTTTCGCTTATCGTGGTGATTCGACGCAAACAGGGCCGAATTATACGGTGGAACGGCATGCTGCCATGACGAAAGCCTTCGAAAGCAATGACTACGCTGCTTGGAAGAATCTGATGCAGGGTAGGGGTATGGCAAGTCGGGTTATTACTGCAGAGAATTTCGGTAAATTTGCCGAGATCCACAAATTGATTGATCAAGGCAAATACACTGAAGCCAATACTGCTCGACAAGAGCTTGGTTTGGGAATGGGACGAGGCAGAATGTTAAAGTAGGCATGACAAACATCAAGCTCTCGCTTCCGTTAAAGCGGGGGCTTGATGGTGTTGTGAGAATTTATGCACATGATAAGAATGGATAATGGTTTGATAAAATTAAAACAAATGGAATTTTTAAAAAAATTGACTGACGAACAGGTTGCAGAATACGTTCGGACAGAAAATCCGGAGGCTTACGGCGAGATTATGCAGAGATATCAGGCCAAACTTATCAGATATGCCAACTATTTGATTCGCAACGACACGGAAGCAGCCGATGTGGTCCAGGGTTCTTTGATCAAGGCATTTGCTAATTTAAATAGCTTCGATGCCAAGAAAAAATTTTCTTCTTGGATTTATCGTATCGTACACAATGAAGCTATTAACATTCTTTCTAAACGCAAAAATGAATTACCAATATTAGAAGACATGGATTTCGAGAATAATGATAATATTGAAGCGGATTTTGTCAGGGAAGAAACGCGAGCGGAGGTACATGACTGTCTTTCAAAGATGTCGCTTTTGTACGCTGAGCCGCTATCGCTTCATTTTCTTGAAGGCAGATCATATGATGAAATTAGCGATATCTTACGATTACCGATCAGCACAATTGGAACGCGAATTAATCGAGCTAAAGTTTTAATGAAAAAAATATGTCAAAAAATCAAAAAATAGACATGGCCACGAGGATTATGGATATGATTAAAAGTGGAAGCTTGAGAATGAAGCCTAAATGGTATTTTGTCTTGGGCTCATTGGCTGTAACAGGCGGCATGGTCGGGCTCTTCATTTTTTCAATATTTCTTGTGAGCTTGATAACTTTTTCTCTTAGGTCACATGGACCGATGGGGTCGATTCGTTATGAACAGTTGACCTCAAATTTTCCTTGGTGGGCTGTCGTTATGGCCATTGTTGGTGTCGGCTTTGGCGTTTGGCTGTTAAAAAAATATGATTTTTCATATAAAAAGAATCTTCTTTCTGTGACTGTGAGTTTTGTTTTAGTTATCTTGTTTTCAGGTTGGCTGATAAACTATTTTGGATTTGACGGCATCTGGATAAAGAGGGGTTTAATGAGAGGGTTTTATCAAAGATATGATGGCGGCATGATGAGAGTACCCGGTTGGCGCATGATGCAAAAATTTGACGGGCTAAGGATAGATCCAGAAGGTGTGTCACCGCGTTTTTTAGAGACTTTGCCACTGAATCAGTAAGAGTTGAGTTGATTTCCATACAGTAAAAACAATCCCGTTTTTCGGGATTGTTTTTACTGTGTCTAGACAATCTTTTGTACTGGTGCAGAAATATTAACCTTTGCGCGAACCTATTTTCAAAACAAATGATGTCGCACGCTCCGCGTGCGTGGTGAAGCGAAACTGAATCGTACGCTCGGATTCTGCGCGCCTCGTCCAATCCCTTCGGTCGCGGACAAAACCCAAAAATTTTCCTTACCTTTCTCTGATTTTCGGCGGGGGGTGTGGGGGGAGCCGACAAAAAATGGAAAGGAAATTTTTGGTTTTGTTTCGCCGCTACAGAACTCCACAAAGGGCATCAAAATTATCACAATGTAGCCCTTTGCTCCGTTCCTTGCGGCGATCGAGGCACGCTCACCCACAACGAATTATTTATTTCCTCACTTCATCAGCCTGAACCATGATACTCCTAAATAACCCAAAGACACCACAAACAAAATAGTAATTATCCAGTAGGCCGCGGAGTCACCGACAACCGCCCCCTGCAAAAAGAAAAGTATTGTAGGGATTCCAAGAAGAATCAATAGTTTGAGCCAGGGATTATCGTGTGTGATTGCATCAAGTCCATTTTCAGTTCGGTCAAGGATAGATATTTTTTGTTTGAAAATAGTTGCGACGATTTTATCCAATATGAGGAGGATGACACCAAAAATGATTGCGTTTATGAAAAACATAGGATTATTTTACAATGTTAATATTGATTCTTGAATAAGTTTCTCAATATTTTTTTCCGGTGCTGATGTGAGATTAGTATAATTCCCGGTTTCAAGGGCTAAAAACTTTATGACATCCAAACAGTCTTTGATAATTTCCGGCATTCCAGAAATCTCAATAGACCAACCCGTTGGCAAAAAGTGAACGAAATTATCTCTAAACTCTTTATCTAAATTTTTGATTGATTGTTTCTGTTCTTTAGAAAGCGCAAGAGGCTTACTTGTAACAGTCATCTTCATATATTTTTCTTTTTGACAACGTTCGATCGCTTCGGAGAAACGAATAAGTTTACTCTTTTCCGTTACCCTGCGCAGTTCTGTTCCTTTAAGTGTGCATATTGCGAAACCATACATCGCGCCGTGAATTGCTAAAATAACCCACTTCCAATTTTGAGGATTATCTCGGAGGGTACCGATAAAGAAACATGCTTTTTCTAAATAATCCAAAGCGTTCGCTTCTTCCGTAAAGTCAATCCAGTTGGAGCGGTCTACCGTCGTAGATTTTTCAAGTAGGTATTCATGCAGTTTTGTCGAATTCGCCTTCATAACAGGTTTGCAACATACCAACCTTCTCTCGTTTTCCTTCTTACGAATTCCTCCCATTCCGAGTCAGGCATTTTAAAATAGTTCATTATCTCTTCTAAAATTATTCCAATTATTTCACCCGGTTTATTATCACTCTCTATGAATGTTTTCATTTCTATAAAACAAACATCGTGTACTACATCTGCCAAACTATCCTCTTGTGTAATTTTACGCTGTTGTCCGTCTTTGTATTCAAAAACATTTTGCTCAACCATTTTCCACCCTGGCCGAGCAGAGAGAGCTTTTGCCGCTAGGTCGCCATATACTCTTGCTTCGAATTTCCCTGCTTGGACTTCTGCTTCGGCAATACCAAAACCAAGAAGCATGGCCCTGCACGCGCCTTTTGTGAAAGATTTTATTTGTTTATGTTTGATGTTACTAAAAAATCCCATAATAAATTATTTATATTTATCTTCTTTTTCCAGCATACGGAAAAAATACTGAATCAAACGCGATGAAATTTTTTAATGCTTTTATATCTAACAAAAAAGGAAAGCATTTTTGACTATGCTTATCAAAGTTACGATAGTGGGGCAATTCTCTCAACCATGCAATTGTTGCGATAAACCCCAATTTTTCAATAACATCACTCAAATTACGTCTTGGAAAACTATCTTTTTTCTTTGAAATTAAACCGTTCGTTTCTGCAAGAGGCGTACATGCAACGTCAGCCCATACTCTCATGGCAAGAAATGGAAAATCTGGTTCAGTAGACGGAGGATAGTGTCGTTGACATTCTTCTAAAAATTTCTTTTGATCTTCTTTTGGCAAAAGAGTAAGCATTTTAAGACCGAGATTTTGTAACTCTGCCAAAGCTATATCAGCACATTTATTCCGAAAGTTCTCGCTTTTCATCAACTCCTTACCCCATGTCGTAACTATTTTCATGGCAACATAAATATTTCCGCCATGTTCAGTGAGCCAGGGATCATTTTTTTCTACTATTGCTTTTGTGAATTCTTTATCTTCGCTTTGGAAAAAAATATCGGCATGTTTAGACACGTCTTTAAAAGAAACATCTATGTTTTTCCAAAAATCAACTGGGAAAATAGATAGTATGTATTTATTTTGCTCCGTAAAAGATGAGTCCTTATAGTATTTAGTAAAAAATTCCTCAAATCCAGAATATTCTGGCGGGCTGACTTCAAAAGATCCTCGCATGATTGAGACCTCATTTCTTTCTTCTTCTTTTTTTATTCTCGCGCATAACAACTCCGCATTCTTTCTCATAGAGCGGATAGCGACCCATTCCTTTTCGCCAATATCACCACAGTCTTTATATACACCCAACGCAGATGCCTCACTTAGCGAGACGGAAAGATGTTCGAATGCTTTTTGTTTATTACCAGAAAAAAAGTAGGCATGACCCAATTCATAGTACAAATTATGTTCCTGCCCGGCGCGAATTAAATCATTCTCAATCGACGATACAAACTCCTTTGCTTTTTCCAGTTTGGAAATTCCGTCTTTCCACATCTTGTTGTGGTTATATGCTCCACCAAGCGAAACAAGTGTTGTTGGTCGGTCTGGCTCATATTCTAGGGCTTCTTTAAAATCTGATATCGCCATATCAAATTTTCGGCTCATTGCATAACTATTGCCACGCATAGTAAGCCAGCCCGCTTTCGCTTGATTTATTTCGGCACCCTCGAACTGCCGCTCTATTTCTTCAAAAGCGGTTTGCTTTTCTGTTTCTGGATCAGGTCCGAATAGTTTTGAGAAAATACTCATATCATTTCACAAAATAATCTAACGATTTATTATAAACTTTCGCAAACTCTGCTAATTCTACCGCATCAACTCCGCGCTCGCCCCGTTCTATCTTGGAAATATACGCCTGAGGCTTCTTCAATAATTTTCCTGCCCCTACTTGTGTTAAACCTGCCTCTTGGCGAGCGGAAGTATCGTTTGGTGCGCGGGAGAGGAGTTGAACCTCCACGTCCTTGCGGACATCACCACCTCAAGGTGACGCGGCTACCGGTTACGCCACCCGCGCGTGATTATTTTGTTTTAATGCCAGAGCTACTTTATGCTTTTTTCTAGAAAGGCAAATAACTTTTTCATTATAGTACATAAACTTGATTAATTTCAATGACTCTTTTTTAGCAAAAGACAAATTAAACATTCCCGAGTGTTTTAGTTTTTTTATGGCTCCGTGGATTTTTATTTCTTCTTTTATTTTTCGTTGTAACCAAAGAATGTGTTTTTCGCTTGCAGAACTGAATATGCAGTAGAACATGAAACTGGATCGCCATCTTTTATCAAAATAGGAATAAAAACTTCCGTCTCCGTCAAAATGACCTCTCAAAAAGTCGGCAAAATATTTTCCAGGAATTTCTAGGTCTCCCAGTATTTTTGATTTGTTTGGCATCAGACCGATCTTTAAAAGAAATTTATAGAAGTTTACATCGCCAAATTGAATGACGAAATATTTTCTCTCTTTTCCTTGTTCTCTAGATTTTCTACCAATTTTATTACTGAGATCGAAGATTTTCTTAAAGTTTTCGGTCTGCTCTTTGTCCCTGCTTGTAAAATTAAGATGCCTTTTGTCTAACGATAAATTGCCGTCCGTGGTGATTAGTCCGATTCCGTAGGCAAATCTAGGTGACCATTTGATTTTTACTTTGTTTTTTGGTTTTATACCTGGCATACTCTAGTTCATAGTGTCTACCAATTATAACATTGAAGTTTTATTACACAAAATCCCGCTCATAAAAGCGGGATTTTGGTTTCTAGGGTTGTTTCTCTTCTGTTTCTTCTTTTTCTTTCTTTATGACCGTGTTTTTCAGTTTCGCTCTGACCTGTTTCCTTGATCTTTCGCGCAGGTAATAAACTTTGGCTCGCCTGACCTTTGGAGTTTGAAGAATGTTGATCTTTTCGATAATCGGAGAGTGTGTTGGCCAGGTCATATCCACCCCCACATTATCAACGGCGATTTTTCTAACTGTGAATGTGCTATTCAGGGTTTTTAAACCGTGTTTGACAGCAATGACAATACCTTCAAAATAGGTTGTTCTCCATTTTTCACCCTCTTTGATTTTGTACCAAACCTTAACTTTCATGCCTGATTTGATCTCGGGTAGATTGGTTTTGGCGAGTGATTTGTGAATTTCTAGAACTTTATTATTCATATTTTAATGCTGTTAAATATATCATGTTTGCTCGTTTATTTCAACGAGGGAGTCCAAAAAATTACCGAGTTCTATGGGCAATTCTGCTTCGAATGAATAGTTTGTTTTGTTGAATTCTAACTCTAATAACTTGGCGTGGAGAAATATTCTTTGAATCGTTTCTCTGAAAGATTTTGTTTTTTTTCTGCCATAAAGATAATCACCAACAACGGGGTGGCTAATGGCGGCAAGGTGGACTCTGATTTGATGGGTTCTGCCCGTCTTTGGGACTACTTCCAACAGAGAGAGTGTGTTTCCTGACTGATCTGAATATGTTTTTAGCAACTTCCAATTGGTTTTGGCCTCCGAGTTTTTCTGCCCCGGTCTGATGCTGGTTGTTCTTTTGGTTGATTTTTTTGATTTGGCTATTGGTAGATTAATCTCTTCGGATGAGACATTCATTTTTCCCAAGACCAAGGCGAGATAAGTCTTTTTAACTTCGCGATTTTTGAATTTGTTCTTTAGAACTTCAAAAGCCTCTTGCGTTTTGGCAATAATTAACACTCCCGAGGTTTCTTTGTCAAGGCGGTGAACAATTCCCGGACGGAGTTCGGGGTCGTCACCGACTTTTTCTGTTTCCGGGCGTTCTTTTTTCAACCAATCTGCCAGTGTTTCTTGTCTTTTATTCTGGAATTTGGATTTTGATATTTGTTTGTCATCTGGAATTTGGTTTTTGGTTCTTTCTTCTGGGGCCGAGTGCACCATCAGGCCTGCCGGCTTGTTAATTACCAAAAAATCCTGGTTTTCGAAAATAACCCCTATGTTTTCAAGCATGTTTTTTGGTGCGCGATGTAGGAATCGGACCTACGACCTCTTTTATGTCAAAAAAGCGCTCTACCACTGAGCCAATCGCGCAAACTTAACTCATTTTAGATTATTAATGATCTTTTCGCAATAACTTTCTGCTAAATACATTAACTCTCTTTTTATAGCTACTGTGGGCAATATAACTGAGCAAACCCCCTTGTAGTTTTCGAAAGTTTTTGAGTTTTTTGTTCTATGATCGATATTTACTCCCCTGAAATTCTTTATTGGAATTGATAGTATTTTCGACCAGAACAGCACTGATTGATTTTTGTTCTGATCAGCCCTTAAATATAGATAACACTTGATATCTTTTGGTTTAACATTGAAAGCTGTTTGTGAAGCCTTGATGAAGAACCTGAGAATTTTGGGGTCAGAATTAGAGACAGACGTTTCAATTTTATTTTTTGTCCCTTCGCCGAGATATAAAAGAGCAAGTGCTAATTTTAATACATCAGTGTTTTTTATCCTTATCTTTTTTAATGTAGCTTCCGCCCTCTTTTTTGCTTCAAGTAATCTTTTTTCTTTTTGCTTATTGTGCCATAGAACTGCTTTTGCCCTGGCCGGTTTCAAAAGTTCCTGTTGTTGTTTTTTTATAAAAGCCAGTTGTCTTGGGGTTAGGATTGTGTTTTGGAACCAGGTACTTAAAGTGGAGCGAGGGATGTCTAGGAGTTTTTCTATAAATCCAATAGTTTTCCCACTCTTTCTTAAATTCTTTGCTTTCTCTTTTATTTCGTTGGTATAGAATCTCATATATACTATATATATACTATCATACGAATATGGTCGGTCAAGGTTGATAAAGATAGTTTTGGCTTGTATAATGTTCTTAGTTTTCGCTTAGGATTTTGAGTTTCCCCGCCTGGCGGGGTCATGGTGGCTGTAGCTCAGTCCGGTTAGAGCGCCAGGTTGTGGCCCTGGAGGCCGGGGGTTCGAATCCCCTCAGTCACCCTTCGACAAGCTCAGGGTTTATTGAGTTTTCAAAACATGAGGTGGGTAGTTTACATTCTTCTTTGCGATGAAAAGGTCTATTATGTAGGTTTAACCTCTGATACTGAGCAGAGATTAAAATCTCATGAATCTAGGTATAATTTGGCAACGAAGAAATTCTCAAATATAAAACTTTTATACACCGAACAATATCAGAAGCGGATAGATGCAGAAAAACGTGAAAAACAAATAAAGGGCTGGAGTAGGATAAAGAAAGAAGCTTTGATGAAGCAAGACGTGCAGGGTTTGAAGAAACTCAGTAAATCTTGAGCTGGTGATGTGACAAGGGGAATAATAGTGAGCTTGCCGAACCTATCCCCTCAGTCACCCAAAGCTTTTCAGAATACGAAAACCGCCTCGTTTGGGGCGGTTTCGCCAGATGATTAAAGGTTAAACAGGTTTTGTATGATACAATTCAATCTATGAAAAAAAGTTTCATTCCATACATAAGCTTATCTTTATCAATGATTATTGTTGGTAGCACGGTCGTGGTGGGTAGGGTGCTCGCCAACCAGTTTCCTGTATTCCTGGCTTCGGGATTAAGTTTGCTCCTCGCCTCGGTGATTTTTGGCATGTTGGCGTTTAAATCAAAAGGTATCTGGTCTGGTTTAACTCGTAGTGATTTTTTCATCATATTTCTTCAGGCATTATTTGGAACATTTGTCTACAGAATATTCTTTTTGTATGGTTTGAAGTTCTCTAGCGCATTTGATGCTGGAATAATTCTTAGCACTACACCTGCCGTGACAGGATTGCTTTCTTTGATGTTTTTGAAAGAGAAATTGGATAGTAATAAGATCTTGGGAATTTTATTTTCGGTAGTAGGTGTGCTTTTAATTAACCTTGTTTATGATAACGCCACAAATGGCTCAAGGTCCAATATATTAATCGGGTCTTTGTTAATTTTCGGTTGTGTGATTGGGCAAGCGCTTTTTAGTGTTCTGCCAAAAGCTCTTTCCCAATCAGTGACTCCTATGGCGATTGCATCTTTGACTACGGTGATCAGTTTTTTACTATTTCTTCCAATGTCCATTTATGAAGCACTGAATTTCGATTTTACTACGGTTGGCCTAGGAGGTTGGGCTTCAATAATTTATTACGGTCTGTTTGCCACAGTAGTTGCGTTTTTATTGTGGTTTAAGGGGTTGTCTTCAATTGAAGCTTCCGCATCGGGGGTTTTCACTGCGTTGGTACCGATTAGTGCCATGATCTTTTCTTATTTAATTTTGAGAGAACGAATTTATACAATTCATATTATAGGGGCCGCGTGTGTGATTCTGGGAATTGTGTTTATTCATCATAGGGGTTCTTTAACAAGAAAGGTTGATTAAATATCCTGGTTGTTACTTAAAGTTTTTCACCCTGTCCATGTTGAGAGTTTCTATCTTCTCTAAGCTTATTTTGACCAGCGGGGATAACCACAAAAGATTTGTTGAAATGAGAAGTACTCGGGTTGTATAAAAAAGCGGTACCAGATCGGGCGAAAGATTGGGTTGATAAGAATTAGAATTCCAGTTTTGACTTTGTCTACTAGATGATTCAACCTGCTTGACTTTTTGTGTTTTTATCTCATACTAATAATGAATTTTGTGGTATTTAATTAATTTTTTAACTCCATGAATAAAAGACAAATGATTTTTTTGGGGTTGCTGGTTTTTTTGGTTGCGAGCGTGTCTTTAGTCTCGTATGCAAAAAGGGGTGGTCAGCCGCCGGGCAAACCATCGCCTAAACCAACTTTGATTGAGGTTCCTGGACTCTAGGTTTAGATCGAGCTTCCCGTAGCGGAATAATGGCGTGAAGTGGAAAAAAGAGCTGTCTCGTTTGAGACAGCTCTTTTTGTTTGGTGCTATAATCATTTATTATGGGTTTCGATAAAACAATCGTTGAAAAAGAATTAGCTAAGCCGATTCGCGAAATTTCGATTATAAGATTGGTGGATCTATTTTTGAGCTTTGGCTATCACATCAGGGCTTCTGACATCCATATTGATCCGCAGGAAGATTCAGTGAAGATCAGGATGAGAGTTGACGGCGTGATGCAAATGGCTTTTTCGGCTCCGAAATCGATTCAAGACGAAATTATTTCAAGGATCAAGGTTTTATCAGATCTCCGCATTGACGAGCACCTGGCGCCGCAAGACGGTCGTTTCAAGTTCGCCCTGGAAGGTAAAAAAATTAAGTTCGATGTTCGGGTTTCGATTGTTCCGACTTATTACGGCGAGAACTCAGTCATGAGGCTTTTGGTTGAGCAGGGCAAGGGCTATACGCTTGAAGACCTTAATCTTTCGGTCAATGATTTTGAAAAAATCAAGCGGGCAATCAAAAAAACTTACGGCATGATTTTGGTAACCGGTCCAACTGGTTCTGGCAAGACGACTTCGCTTTACACCTTGTTGAAAGTTTTGAACCGTCCTGAAGTGACGATAATCACAGTCGAAGATCCAATTGAATATTCTTTAGACGGTGTTAATCAGATTCAGGTTAATGCGACAACAAACCTGACGTTTGCGAACGGATTGCGTTCAATTCTTCGTCAGGATCCTAATATTATTATGGTTGGTGAGATTCGCGATCAAGAGACGGCAAATATTGCCATTAATGCGGCTTTAACCGGCCATCTGATTCTTTCAACTTTACACACCAATGACTCTGCGACAGCCTTGCCAAGGCTTTTAGATATGAAAGTAGAACCGTTTCTTATCGCTTCGACAGTGAACATTGTCATCGCTCAGAGGTTGGTGAGGAAAATTTGTCCGGATTGCAAGATGAAAAAAGCCGTGACCCCGAGTCAAATTCAGGCCATAAAAAATTATTTTGACTCAGAAGAGTCTTTGAAACATCTTTATGCTGGCAAAGGTTGTCAGACTTGTGAAAATTCTGGTTATCTTGGTCGGGTCGGGATTTACGAAATACTTGAGGTAACTGAATTAGTCCGGTCAGCAATCGCGTCTCGGCAGTCGGCAGCAGAGATCAAAAAACTTGCTATTCAAGAAGGTATGACAACAATTTTTGCTGATGGCATCCGCAAGGCTAAAGAAGGTCTGACCACTGTGGAAGAGGTTTTGCGCGTCATGCAGGAGTAATTTTTTTCTATGTTTTCATTCGATAAGTTAAAAGAACGTTCGGAGCGTTTTCTCTCTAAAATTTCTCGTCAAGAGAAGATTCTTTTCGCTCAACACCTTGCGTTGATGATGAAGACCGGCATGGGCCAGATTGAGAGTTTGCGGGTGATTCAGTCGCAAACTCAGAACAAACCATTTAAACAAGTTCTGGCGACAGTGATCTCGAATCTTGAGAACGGACAGTTTTTGTCCAGCTCCCTTGGTCGTTTTCCTTGGATTTTTGAGAATTTTTTTGTGAATGTCATTAAACTAGGAGAGGTTTCGGGTACTTTGCCTGAAAACCTTAACTATCTGGCCCAGGAGATGCGGAAGAAACAACAACTTGAATCAAAAGTCAGGTCGGCCATGATCTATCCTGTGATTATTTTGGTTGCGACAATCGGGATTACCTCGGCAATCATTTTTTTTGTCATTCCGAAAATCTTGCCGATTTTTGCAAGTTTGAAGATTCAGTTACCGGTTTCTACCAGAATTTTGATCGGTTCGATCACGTTTATGAGGAATTATTTCTTTTTTGTCGTGTTCGGATTTGTTTTTTTGATTGTCTTGATTATTTTTCTTTTGCGTTTTCCCAGGGTCAAGAACTTTTTCGATCGCGTTTTTGTGGCCCTGCCGATGATCGGCAAAATCACGGTTTACTACAATATTGTTAACATCACGAGGACGTTGGCGGTTCTTTTGAAAAGCGGCATCAAGATTATTGACGCCTTTACGATTACGGCCGACATTTTGAACAACTCTGAATACAAAAAAGTTTTAGTTGAAGCAGTTTCGCGCATCCAGAGGGGCGAGGCGATTTATCGTCACATCTCCGAGAAAGAAAAACTTTTTCCTTCGACAGTTTCCAGGATTATCGAGGTTGGCGAAAGGACCGGCAACCTTGATGCAAACTTGCTTTATTTGGCTCAGTTTTACGAAGACGAACTAGACGAGATGATCAAGAACCTTTCGAGTGTTATTGAACCGGCGCTTCTTGTCGTGATGGGTGGATTGGTTGGGTTTGTTGCCATTTCGATTATCACGCCGATTTATCAAGTTACCCAGAGTATTTCAAAATAATTTTTCATAAAGATAACAGACGTTTTATGGTTTTTAAAAATGGATTCAGTTTAGTGGAGGTTGTCATTGTCATTGGGCTGATATCGATTCTTGCCAGTTTGGGCTTGTTTTTTTCTTTGGGTTATTACAATGTTTATGTTTTGAATGCCGAAACCGATCTTTTGGCAACCCTTTTTAAAAAGACGCGGACAAGGGCGATTGGCAATTTTAATCAGTCTCGGCACGGCGTGTTTGTTGACAGCATCAACCGGCAATACATTGTTTTTCAGGGAAATTCGTTTGCCGCCAGAGATCCGGTTTTTGACGAGGTTGTCGGTAATAGCTCAAGCCGAGTTGAGCTTTCCGGAGATGCCGAAGCTGTTTTTGACCAATTTTCCGGGAGTGTTAACCAAAACAGGGTATTTATCTTGAGAATTAGCGAAAGAGAACAGCGGGTTGAGCTGAACGCTCTCGGTGGTATTAATTATTGATCATGCTGATGAAAATGAAAAAAGCACAATCAACGCTGGAAATTTTAATTGCTTTAGCGATTCTTGTCATCTCTATCGGCGCCGTGATCTCCGTTGTTTTTGACAATCGTTTCGCAACGATTTTTTCTTCTCAACAGCATCAAGCTTTGTTTCTAGCAGAAAAACAGATCGAAACCTTGAAAGCTCAGGCGCAAGAGAATTTTGATCAACTGGTTTCTTCGACCTCAGGCTTTGATTTTTTTAATATTGAGACAAATCTTCAGGAGATTGATTTTCAGACCAAAAAAGCCGAAGTTAAAGTTTCTTGGTCACTTACTGATGCCAGGGAGTCAGACGTGTCTTTAACGACAATCCTGACCAACTGGAGAGTTCTGCCACCTGATGATGGCACGGGTCCTGGTGATCCGCCTTCAGGCGACTGGGCCGCTCCGGTGACTGCCGGCACAATTGATCTTGGCCCTGGCAATGAGGGTACAGATGTGGCGGTCAAGGACAATATTGCTTATTTAACCGCAAAAGCTTCAGCTTCGGCGAAAACCGATTTTTTTTCCATCAATGTTAGCGATATTTATAATCCAGTCAAGCTTCACGATATTAACACCGGCAAGGGTCTGAATTCAGTGGCGATTTTAGGAAATTACGCCTACGTCACCCAGAATAATAGCTCTGGTCAGCTTCAGGTGATTGATATTTCTAATCCGTCGTCGCTTTTTGTGGTGGCGACAACGACTTTGCCGGGAGTTAATGAAGAGGGTCTTGGCATCGCGGTGAAAAATCAGCTTGTTTTTGTCGGCTCGGAAGAAGCATCTGGACAAGAGTTTCAGATTTTCGATGTTTCAAATCCAGCCGCACCGCAAAAAATCTCCGGCCTCGAGATTAATGCTGATGTCAAAGACATTAAGATTTTCGATGATCGGGCTTATCTTGCAGTTAATGGATCTTCGCCGGAATTTTTGGTGGTCAATATCTCGGATCCGTATAATCCACAACAACTTATTTCTTTTGATTGTGCCAGTATTTGTTCAAGTTCAACAATGGGTCTAAGTGTTTTCCCGGCGAATCTCAACACCTTGCTTTTGGGAACAAATGCTGGATTAGTAATCTTTGACACGTCAAATATTTCCAACATTGCGAAAAAATCAAGCTTGGCTGTCGGCGGTCAGGTCAACGATATTTATGCTATTTCTTACCTGGCATTTTTGGCGACTTCAAATTCAAATACAGAGTTTCAAGTTATTAATATCTCGAATCTTTCAAGCCCATATCTTTTTTCTTCTTTTAACTTTCCCCAGGTGGCGACTGGTATTGCTTTCAGGGATAATGTTGTTTATACCTCGGTCAGGAGCAATGACGCGTTGAGAATTATCACTTCAACGCCATAGATCAATGGAAAAAAGATTTTGGCAAAAATCATATTCAGGACTGACTTTGATAGAGACGGTGATTTACTCGGCATTGATTGCCATGATTTTGGGCGGATCCTTCGGTGTTGTTTATCAGGTGTTACGTGGCGCCGATTGGCTGTCAGGAGAGATCATGAGAGAACAAGAGCTGAGCTTCATTTTTGGCAAGATCGGTTGGTCATTGACGAACATTGAAAGCGTTATCGCGCCGGTGCAAAACAGCACTAGTTCGGTGATGATTTTGAACAAGAAGAACTTTGCAAAAAATCCGATTGTTTTTAGCATTAGTTCAAGCAGTATTTTTCTGAAGCTGGGGACTGACGAGGCTTTGCCGATCAATAACTCTCGGATTGTTATTGAAGCTTTGGTTTTTGGTCGCGAGTCGTTTTCCACTTCGACTGCCGAGATTTTGAAAGCCATGGTTTTAACCGGCGGGCAGGAATATGAGACTTTTTTTCATTTAAAGCAATGAGGCTGTTTCAAAAAATATTTTCAGGTTACGTGGCCCTGACTTCTGTTATTGTCATCAGTTTTTTGGTGATGATCATTGTTTTTGCCGCGAGCTTTTCCGGATTTTATCTGAGAGAAAACATTTCTGATGATTACTCAAAAGCAATCACTCGAGAATTGTCAGAGGCTTGCGCTCACCTGGCTTTGTTAAAACTCAGTCAGAACAAGAATTATCTCGGTGACGAAACCATCAATGTTAATTCCGATGTCTGTCTGATCAGGCCGGTGCAGTCAGTCGGCGGAACCAAAGAGATAAAAACTTCAGCTAACTGGCAAGGTTTGTACACTAACCTGAAAATCATTGTGTTTTCAACTACGCTTGAGCTGATTTCTTGGGAAGAAGAATAGGTTGCTGTTGACAAGCGATCTTTGGACTGTGTTATAATCCTTTATTGAGGTCGTTTAAAAATTTAAAAAGTCGAAAAAATGAGAAAAAATTTAAAAGGTTTTACTTTGATCGAGCTTTTGATCGTTATTGGCATCATGGTGGTTTTGGCTGGTGTGGTTATTGTGGCTTTGAACCCAGCTAGGCAGTTTGCTTTGGCAAGAAACTCACAGCGCTGGAGTAATGTTAATGCAATCTTGAACGCGGTTGGCCAGAGAATGGCTGAAAATAGAGGGGTATGGGACACTGATTGTAATGGAACCGTTGTTAATCTCCCTACGGCTACGAGTCAGATTGGTTTGACATCTGGAACAAATCTTCAACCGTGTCTGGTTGCTGATTACATTGCTTCGATGGTCATGGATCCTGAAGTTACTAGTTTAGACGCGACTGGTTACGTGATTGTTTCTAGCGGTACTAGGATTTTTATATCTGCTCCGGGTGCTGAATTGGGCGAAACCATCGAGGTTTCTCGATAAACTTTAACTTTAAGTTAGTTTTACGCACAATCCCGCCGAGTTTACTCGGCGGGATTGTTGTTTGGTGTGTTAAAATTTTTTGATGTTTAAGAAACGATTATTAATTATTGTTTTTTCTTTATCCGTTATTTTGATCGTTGGCTCTTTGTGGCTTTTTCGATCTGATTTTTTTGATTTTGAACGCGAAGTGTTGCCGCTTGCTTCATTCCAAAACTTTCCACCACCGTCACATCAATCGGTTAAGGCTATCTTTGTCGGCGATATCATGCTTTCGAGAAGCGTGGCAAAACAGATGGAAGAAAAAGAAGATTTTAACTTTTCTTTTTTGAAAAGCAAGGATTTTTTGAATCAGGCTGATTTTGTTTTTGGCAATCTTGAGGGACCCATTTCAGATCAAGGACAAAATCAGGGAAGTATTTATTCTTTTCGGGCCGATCCCGGCGTGATCCAGGGATTGAAGCTGGCAAATTTCAAAGTCTTGTCTCTTGCCAATAACCATATCTTTGACTGGGGAACTCCGGCTTTATTTCAATCAATTGAGTTATTTTACGAGAAGGGGATCTTGCCGGTTGGCGCAGGCAAAAATTATGATGAAGCGAATGAGATGAAAGTTTTTGAAGAAAACGGAATAAGGTTTGGTTTTTTTGCCATGACAAATCTTTATCCGCGATCTTTAGAAGCTGGGGTAGATTCTCTGGGAATTTCAAACTCTGATTTTGAAGTTCTTGCTCGTAACGTGCAGGAGGTTAAAAAACAGCATCAAGTTGATTTTGTGATTGTTTCTTTGCACTGGGGAAATGAATATCAGAAAAATCCAGAGTCTTGGCAGATAGAAAAAGCTCACGATTTAGTCGGGGCCGGCGCCGATTTGATTGTCGGCCACCATCCTCATGTGGTGCAGGCGTTTGAGAAGTTTGAGAACTCTTGGATATTTTATAGCCTTGGTAATTTTATTTTTGACCAAAGTTTTTCCCGGGAAACAATGGAAAGCCTAGCGATCGTGGTTGATTTTTCTCCGGAAATTTCGCCAGCGATTTCGCTAAAGGCTTTCAGAGTACGGTTAAACAGCAGTTTTCAGCCGGAGATTTTTGAGGAGGTTTCGTTGGAATCTTGAATTATTGCCTTGGCGACGGATCTTTGTGCTATAATTATTTGTTATTAATATAAGCCCTTAAACTGAGGGTGGTCGATTCTTAGTTTGTTAAAAACTTAAAGAATTAAACAATAAAATGCCTAATCTTTCATTTTTAAACTCTGTTAATGCCGCTTTGTTCTTGGTTTGGCAAGAGGTTTTGATCTTTGCGCCGTTAGTTATCATCGGCGTTTTGGTCTTTGTGCTTGGGTTGGTGGTCGCCAAAGGCTTGAGTGGTTTGGTTGAAAAACTCTTGATGATGGCCAAACTTGATAGCTTTCTTTCGAAAACCGGATTAAAAGCTTTTCTTGACAGAGCTGGCGTTCAGTTGAATTCCGCCAGATTCTTTGGCGAGTTGGTTCGTTGGTTTGTGATCTTGGCTTTTTTGATGGCAACGACCGATATCTTAAGGCTTGAAGCTGTCACTCAGGCAATCAAGGATCTTTTGGCCTATTTCCCGAATCTCGTTGTGGCTTCAGTGGTCATGATCTTAACCATGGTTTTTGCCAACTTTTTGCAAAGAGTTGTCAAAGGTGCGGTTGCTGGTGCTGATATCAAGGGCGGAAGCTTTGTTTCAGCTTTGGTCAAGTGGGCGGTGACAATCTTTGGTTTTTTGATTGCTCTGCATCAACTTGAGATTGCCGTTGATATTATCAACATTCTTTTCACCGGGTTAGTGGCGATGCTCGCAATCTCTGGCGGCTTGGCTTTTGGCCTTGGCGGTAAAGAGTTTGCTCAGAGCTTGGTTGAAAAGCTTCGTCGTGACGTTGAGGATAGATAATTATTCCAGTCATTTCACAGAAAAATCCCGCTTGGCGGGATTTTTCTGTGATAAAATAATGTCCAACATGGCCACTAAAACAAATATTGCTGACGGTAAGAAACTTGCAGAAAAGATTTTGAAAGGACTTGGAAAGGATCCGATCAAGAAAAGTCTTTTAGGGAAAAAGATAGGCGTGGTGACAGTTAGTCCGACTCCTGAAACAGTGCATTTTATCAATAAAAAGAAAGAAGCCGGCGCTGAGCTTGGTTTAGCTTTTGAGATTTCTGAATTTCAAGATAGCATTGGCGTTGAGGCGTTTATTCAGAAAATTAAGGATATTGGTAGTGATTCCGAGATCATTGGTCTTATTATCCAATTGCCGTTGCCAAAACACCTTGATACTCAAAAGGTTTTTAACGCCATTCCGGTTTTAAAAGATATTGATCTTTTGTCTGAACAAGCTTTTCACGAATTTTTTCTGAGCCAGGAAGAGATTTTGCCTCCGGTTGTTGGTGCGATCGACCACCTGATTCAGACCGCTGGGCTTGATCTTGCGAATAAATCAGCTGTGATCCTCGGAGCCGGGAAGCTGATTGGCATACCGTCTTTGGCTTGGTTAGCCAGAAAAAGAGCTTCGGTCTTGTCTTTTGGTGTTTGGTCGGAAAATGTTTACCCGTATTTAATCAATGCCGATATTGTTATTGCCGGGCTTGGCAATCCCGGGATTTTAAAGGGCGAGTGTTTAAAAAATGGCGTTTGTGTTTTTGATGTAGGCTATAGCGTGGTTGACGGAAAAGCCGTGGGAGATGTTGATTTTGATTCGGTTAAGCTCAAGGCCAAGCTGATTACGCCGGTTCCTGGCGGCATCGGGCCCTTGACCGTGGCAGTGTTATTCGAAAACGTTTTTAAACTTTACAAGCTTCAGAATAAATAGTTTGTTTGTGCCATAAATACGGTTTATCAAAATATCTTTGGGCTTATAGTTTAGTGGTAAAACAACGCGTTTGCATCGCGTAGTCGCCAGTTCGATTCTGGCTAAGTCCACATATAGCTTGGTTTGTTCTGCATCAGATTTTTTGGCACGAGATTTTATTTAGGTATGTTTCTCCCAACCAAAAAATCCCCTTTCGGGGATTTTTTGGATTTTGATTACAAATTAGACTGTTTTTTTCGGTAAAAACTTGAACATCTTAGTACCGCAGACTTCACAAAGACCAGTCGCTGCCCTTCTTTTTGTGCCGCCCTTGCCAGCAATCTCGATTTCCTTGTCATCTTTCATGACTCTCTGGGCCTTACACTTCATACATCTTCCCTCAACCATATTTTTATTGGTTAATAATAAGTTAAATTGTACGCTATTTTTAGGATAAATCAACTATTTTAAGCTGTGTATAAAAACAGTTCGCGGGGGTTTTTTATGCCTATTTTCTTAGCCTTATCTTAAAGTGATAACAGTGCTATCTTAGCCTATTTTTTTGTTTTAGCTCCGATTTCAGCAACGGCCATGCTTACGAATAAAGAAGGTATGGCAAATCCTATATTTTCATAATCAGATATGGTTGCAGTGCAAATACCAATAGCTTCTCCCCTTAGGTTCAAGAGCGGTCCGCCTGAGTTTCCTGGGTTTATAGCGGCGTCTGTCTGAATCATGTTTTTAAGCTCAAAAACCTTATTATAGCTTTCGTCTTTAGCCATGATCTCTCTTGAGAGCCCGGAGATTATTCCCGAAGAAACTGTTTTCTGCAAACCGCCGAGCACGTTGCCAATGGCGACAACAGATTCGCCAAGTTGTAGTTTTGTTGAGTCTGCCAGTTTAATAAACGGTGTTTTTCCTTGGTTTTTGATTTTTAAGACGGCCACGTCATTATCTGGATCGCGCAAAAGTACTTCGGCAAAGTATTTTTTATTGTTCCAAAACACCCAATAATCGCCGGCAACTTCAAAAACCACGTGTCGATTAGTAGCGATTAGGCCGCTGTCGGAAATAAAAAACCCCGAACCAGTTTCCAGCTCGACAAAACCGTCTTTTTCCTGATTTTCTTCCTGGATTTCCTTGTTTGGCTTGATCAGGACCACTGAAACCAAGGCGGGCGAGACTTTTTCAATGATTTTCGGTATTTGTTCCATTTATCTTTATTATATCTTGACCGGGGTTTTTGGCAAACTTTTTGACACGCATCCTGCAGTGTGATAAATTTTAGTATTATTAATTTCGATCTGTTGATTTTTTGACAGACAGTTTTTAAATCTCATCAGATAAAAAATCAATGAAAAAACTTCAGAAATTTTTCAAAGAAAATTTTTCAAGCATCTTTGCTCTAGTCGTAATGTCGGGTATTGTCGCTTGGATTGCAATCCAGGGTCCTTCGCAGCTTAATCTGCCCAATCCGACGGTGTCGCCGGACATTGGTTTGTCGCCCGAATCTCGTTATTCTCCGATTATTAAAGATTGGCCATTCTTGGGTAATGTTGAGGCTCCGGTTGTTTTTGTTGAGTATGGAGATTACAACTGTGGGTACTGCGGGAAATTTAATCAAGATGTCTTACCAAAGATTAAAGAAAAATACATTGATACCGGGATGGTAAAGTTTGTTTTTAAAGATTTTGTGATTTTCGGCGAAGAGTCGCAGCTTCTTGCCGAGGCGGTTCACTGTGCGGGCGAACAAGGAAAGTTTTTCGAGGCCCATGATTTTGTTTTCCAAAATGACCTTCAGGGTTTTTCCGCGGAAAAACTTGCAGAGAAATTTGCAACCTCGCTTGGGGTTAATGCCAGGCTTGTTTCGGAATGTTTGAAATCAGGCAGATACGTTGACTTAATTTCTGAGTCAACTCAGGAAGCAGCTTCTTTCGGTCTGACCGGAACGCCGATGTCGATCATTAATGGTAGGTTAGTTGAAGGGGCTCAATCACTTAGCGTTTTTAGTGAAACAATTGAGGCCGCATTGGAAGATTAAAAATGACAGTCAAGATTTATTCAACTGCCACTTGCGCTTATTGTGCGATGGCCAAGAAGTTTCTTAATGATAACAAGGTGCCGTTTCAAGAGATTAGGGTTGACCAGGATCGCCAGGCTTTGCAGGAAATGGTTCAAAAAACCGGTCAGATGGGCGTGCCGGTGATTGACGTTGATGGCAAGGTTATGGTTGGGTTTAATCAAAAGGTCTTGGCAGATTTGGTCGGTGTAAAGATTGATTGAGATTTTTATCCCTGGTCTTTACGGTTTTGACATGTGATTTTTGAGTTTTGAATTATCTTTTTATGTTTGACGTTATCATTATTGGCGCTTCGGCGGCTGGGTGTTCAGCAGCGATCTATCTTGCTAGGAGAAATATCAATTTCAAGCTGGTCAGCTTTGATTTTGGTGGCGAGATGGTCTTGTCGGGGGAAGTGTCAAACTATCCCGGCCTTGGTCAGACAAACGGCATCGAGCTGGCGCAGAAATTTTCTGAGCATCTTGAGCTTTATAAGATCAAACCAGAACTTGGTTACAAGGTTGCGTCATTAGAAAAAGTCGGCGACATATTTTCAGTAAAGTTTAATGGTAGCGAGTATCGGGCCAAAGCTGTTATTTTGGCAACCGGATCTCACCCAAGAGAGCTGGGCATCCTCGGTGAAAAAGAACTGCGGGGCAAGGGTTTGAGTTATTGTACTGTTTGTGACGGTCCGATTTTTAAAGACAAGGACATTGTGATTATCGGTGGCGGCGATTCTGCAAGCGAGGCCGGTATCATGATGAACGAGATCGCAAAGAAAGCTTATGTTTTAACGAAGAATTCGGTCATGAAAGGTGACACGTCTTTGATAAAAAAACTTCAGCGTTGTAAAAACGTAGAAATCATCACCGAGGCGCAAACAACAAAAATTGACGGAGAAAAATTCGTTTCTGGCGTTGGCTATAAAGATTTGAAAACCGGACAAGAGAAATTTCTTTCAGCCGAAGGTGTTTTTGTCCATATTGGCATGATCCCGAACACTGATTTTCTGAAAATTCCTGAGTTGAAAACGAACGAGCTCAGAGAAATTATTATTGACAAATCTTGCCAGACAAATGTTTCCGGGTTTTTTGCTGCTGGTGATCTGACAGATGTCCAGCATAAGCAGATTGGTATTGCTGTCGGTCAGGGCATTTGTGCGGCTTTATCCTGCGTTGATTACTTGAATAAACTCTCGGCTTGAGAGTCAACATGAGGTTTATTGTTATCTTGGACAATCTTCGTTCGGCGCACAATGTCGGCTCGATTTTTAGAACCGCCGATGCTTTGGGCTGTGAAAAAATCTATCTTTGCGGCACAACGCCAACTCCAAGTGGAGCCAGCCTTTCGGTCACGCTTAAGGCGGGCCGTGAGCTGGTAAAAACAGCTCTCGGGGCGGAAAAAAACATTCCTTGGGAATACAAAAAAAGGATTTCAGATCCATTGAAGTTTCTCAAAAAACAAAACTTTCAGATTATTGCCTTGGAACAGGACAAAAACGCGATTGACATTAGGCGTCTGAAGGTTAAAGCTTCTGGCAAGATAGCTTTAGTTCTTGGATATGAAGTTAAGGGCGTGTCAAAATCAGTTTTGAAACAGTGTGATAAAATAACAGAGATTCCAATGTTCGGCAAAAAAGAAAGTTTGAATGTTGCTGTCGCATTTGGAATCGTGGGATACTGGATTAAATTGTCAGAGAGAAAAGAATAAATCTATGAATATAAGAATACCGTCATTTGAAAAGCCAAAGGAAAGAATCACCGAGGCTTTTTCAGGTGGGAAAATAAAAATATTCAGTGATCTTTTTTCCGTTATCAGAGGGTTGGAAACGATTGGTGACGTCAGGGCTGGTGATGTAATCTTGGACATTAGAAAATACTTGAGGCGGGAGGATAAGAAGAAATTGTCAGAGCTGCCTGATGGCGAAGGTCTTTCAAGGGTGATTGTGTCTTTGATTAACAAGCTTTTGGATGAGATGGGCGTAGCGCAGGATCAAAAGCTTCCTCAAAAAATATTGGAAATTCTTGGGATTGAAGGAGACTGGGTGGTTGAGGTAATAGATATAAACTCTGCTAAAGTTAATGTTTATACTTATGTTGATGCTTTGACTGGCAAAAAAGCTGGGACAGCGGATACGGTTGCTAAAAAAAGTAGAACCATTACTCTGGCTCAAATTTTCAATCTTGAATAATTCATGAACTGTATTTTCTGTAAAATCATTTCCGGTGAATTGCCGAGCGCAAGGGTTTGGGAAGACGACAAACACCTGGCGATTTTTGACATTTTCCCGAATACGAAGGGTATGACCTTGCTTCTGACCAAACAGCACTTTGATTCAGATGTTTTTAAAATGCCGGTTGAGGATATTAAAAATCTTTCTGTGGCGGCAAAAATACTGAGTGAGTTTTTGAAAAGGGGCCTTGGTGTTGAGCGCGTGGCCATGGTTATGGAAGGCACTGGCGTGAACCATGCGCATATCAAGATGTACCCGATGCATAAAGGCGAACGTGAGATGGAAGAAACGAAAGAAATCGCGTTTTTTAACGAGTATCCGGGTTATATCTCAACTCAAATTGGTCCGAAAGCTGATTTTGAAGAGCTGAAAAAACTTGCCGAAGAGATAAAAAACAAGAATTAATAATTAAAACATTCTTGAATCTTACAGCGTTCGAGAGCGGGGGCAGATTGAACCCGGAGTTACAGCAGTATGCTGACGGGATCAGGGAATTGGTGTCGGAGATTAGGTCTTTTGCTGAGATTGCCAGGGATGCTTCTTCGCCTGATTCGGGTGCTTATTTAGAAGTTTTTTCCGTTGTGTCTGATTTGGCAAGGAGCCTGGAAAGACAGTATGGCAGGAATCGTTGTTTACATGTTGTTGCTTGGCATGTTTTGGCCAGCAGTACAGCTTGGGATATGGAAGACGGTAAAGAATTTGAACTTGATTTTTCCGGAAAGGATAATATTTATAATAAATTGAAAGATATTTTGAAAAAATTAAGAGCTAGCAAAAAATAAAATGCAAATACCGCTAAAAATCGCGATTAATGGCTTTGGTCGGATTGGCAGATTAATGTTTCGTCTTGGCTTTTCTGATCCTGATTTTGAATTTGTGGCGATTAACGACTTGGGAGATGCGGAAAATCTTGTTTATCTTTTGAAGCATGACTCTGTTTATCGGGACTATCAAAAAGAAATTAATCTTGAGCAAAAAGAGCAGAAATTTTCAAAAACCGCAAGCGCCAGTTATTTTTCAATAGATGGTAAACCCGTTATTTTCTTATCTGAAAAAGATCCGGCCAACCTGCCTTGGGGCGAGCTTGGTATTGATCTGGTGGTTGAGTCAACTGGCGTGTTTGAATCATACGAAAAAGCCAGAGTGCATTTGACGGCCGGAGCCAAAAGAGTTTTGATCTCCGCGCCAGCAAAGGATGAAGACGGCGAGAACGGAAAAACAGTTTTAATGGGCGTGAATGAAGACGAGCTCAAAACCTGCTTGATTTCTTCAAATGGTTCATGTACGACAAATTCGGCCCATCCTGTCATTCAGGTTTTGCAAGAAAAGCTTGGTATTAAAAAGGCCATGCTCGCGACAGTCCATGCGCTGACTTCAACTCAGAATCTCACAGATAGTCCGACAAAGGGCAGTGATTTCCGTCGAGGCAGGTCTGGGCCTTACAACATTGTACCGTCGACAACAGGCGCAGCTACGGCTGTCACGAGAGCAGTCAAGGATTTAGTGGGGAGGTTTGACGGCGTGGCTTACCGAGTGCCTGTTATTTGTGGCTCTGTGTCAAACATCACTTTTGTTTCTTCGCAGGTGACAACTCCGGAAGAAGTTAATCAAATTTTGCGAGATGCTTCCCAAGAACCAAGATGGTCAAAAATTCTAAAAGTTTCCGATGAGCAGTTGGTGTCTTCAGATATTATCGGTCAAGAATATGGCGCTATTGTTGATTCTTTGATGACCAAAGTCGTTGACGGCGACTTGGTTAATGTTTTGTCATGGTATGACAATGAAGCAGGGTATACGAGAACATTGTTGGAACACGCGAGAAAAATTAAAGAAATACTTTAATTGTTTTAAGCACCAAACATCAAATTTCAAACAACAAACAAGCTCAAATATTTGAATTTTAAAAACTTAATATTTATTATTCACTATGAAAAAACTAAAACTTGACGAACAATTTGATCCTGAAAAGGCTTAATCAAGAATTGGCTGAATTATCTTCTGACACAAAGACAGGGGAAACTATTTCGGCGCCGGAAGAAATAGCTGAGACGGATGAACTGGTTTTAGAAGCGAAAAAACTAATTAATGATTTGATCCAAAACATGGCTGATCCAGACCGGATGAATCAAGTTAAACAGGAGTTTGGGGATCTGCTTGGGATTTCTATCGATGAATACTCGGAGTCTTATTTAGAGGAATAGACAGCGCTTTGAAACTTATTACTTTTGAATTGAAATAATGCTTTACTTAGCTACTGATCATCGGGGCTTTGATCTGAAAGAAAAAATCAGGCCTTATCTGAGAGACAAAAAATTTGAGTTTCAAGATCTTGGCGCTTTTGCATACTTACAAACAGACGACTTTCCGGATTACGCGGAAAAGATAGCGAAAAAAATCAATGAAGACAAGCTGAATAACCGTGGCATTGCTCTGTGCGGTTCTGGCGCTGGCATGTCAATTACTTTGAATAAATTTGACGGCGTTCGTGCTGGCTTGGCGGAGAATCCGGAAATGGCTGAAGCCATGAGAAAAGACGACGATATCAATGTTTTGGTTATTCCGGCAGACTTTGTTTCTGAACCAAATGCCTATATGATTGTCGATAAGTTTCTGACTACTCAACCCAAAACCGAAGAAAAATACAAAAGGCGGCTGGGAAAAATAAAAAAAATCGAAGAAAAGAATTAAAAAATGAATAATTGATAATTAAAAATAAATTATGAAAATCGCTATTTTTTCTCAAAAAGACAGTTTCAAAAAAGAACTGCAAGATAGGCTGGCAGTTTTAGGAGAGGTTTCGTATATTGCGGAAAGAAAAGAATATTCTGAAGAGGAGTTGTTGAAGTTTGCGGCTGACGCAGAAATAATCGGGGGGGGTCCTGACCCGTTCGGTGGTTTTGAAAAAGGCAAGCCTCGCTTAATGAAGGTTATCGAATCGTTACCGAATCTTAAGGGCATCTGTCTTTCGACAACATCTTTTGGCTGGGTAGATCTTGATTATTGCAAAAAAAGAAATCTGCCGGTTTCGAACGTACCAGGGTATTCTCGTGAATCCGTGGCTGAGCACGCTTTGGCAATGCTTTTATGCGTGGCAAAGAAAATTTTTGTTTTAGACAGAAAAACTCAAAAGGGGCAGTATAAGTTGGAAATGGGCTTTGAACTGAAAGGAAAAACCCTCGGTGTGATCGGTTTGGGAAGCATTGGGAGTAGAGTCGCTGAGTTGGGCTTGGGTATTGGCATGAAAGTTATTGCTTATAATCGTTCACCAAAATCACAGCCGGGAGTTGAGATGAAAAGCCTTGAAGAAGTTTTAAAGGAATCTGATGCGATTGTGCTTGGGATTACTCATGAGCCGGTTAACAAAGATTTTATTTCCAAAAAAGAACTTGCAATGATGAAAGACGGAGTGATTATTATCAATAATATAGATAAAGAGGTTGTTAATGAAGACGATATGGCAGAAGCGATAAAGTCAGGAAAAGTGTTTGGTTATGCTTATGAAACAGAGGATATGGAACATGGTCCGTTGGTTGGTTTGGAAAATGCGATAGGGTTAGAGGGTTTTGCGTGGTATACCAAAGAGGCGTTGGAAAATCTTAGAAGAATATTTGTGGAGAGCGTGGAGAGCTTGGCAGCTGGTAAGCCCCAGAACGTAGTCAATTCTTAAATTGTCCTACTATGCAAAAGCGCTCCGAGTGATATCGGGGCGCTTTTGGTTGAAGGTGCGGGGATTACTTGATCTCGTTGAATGGGTTCCAGTCTCTGGAGTTCCATTTGCGAGCCATGATGGTCAGTTTCTGGCGACCGGCAACGATTTTGACGCAGCCGATAGGATCGTTGGGGCCAGCATCGTCTGTCCAGTCGTGAACTTCGACGTTCATGGCTTTGCCAAGAA